>Ga0213872_10000354_pt1 | contig 38778 bp, 33 predicted proteins | sample VelepicomBERX_R2_FD_160071 | JGI IMG/M metagenome (GOLD analysis project Ga0213872, IMG submission 160071) | Rhizosphere microbial communities from Vellozia epidendroides in rupestrian grasslands, the National Park of Serra do Cipo, Brazil - RX_R2 | ecosystem: Host-associated > Plants > Roots >... | reverse complement strand
CCTAAGGCCGACCGCTCCCGCGGAGTCCCGCACCGCCCCGCGCCGCAGCGCTGCCAAGCGCCAAACCCGACGAGAAGCAAACAATTAAAAACCCGTCAGCCCCGCTTCATCCCAGTGCAAAGCGCCGCAGGCAAACTTGCGGGTTTCCACCGGCCGCAAGACAAAACACCATGCCCGTCACCCGCCTCGACCCCAAGACCGCGCTTGTCGTCATCGACCTCCAGGCCGGCATCGTCGGCCTGCCCGTCGTCCACGCGCCGGCCGACATCATCAAGACCTCGCGCGGACTGCTCGACGCCTTCCGCGCCAAGGGCCAGCCCGTCGTGCTCGTGAACGTGGCCGGCGGCGCGCCGGGTCGCGCTGACCAGTCGCGCAGCATGGGCGACCTGCCCAAGAACTGGGCCGACCTCGTCCCCGAACTCGGCCAGCAGGCCAGTGACCACTGCGTCACCAAGCGCACCTGGGGCGCATTCACCGGCAGCGACCTGCACGCCTGGCTGCAAGCGCAGGGCGCCACGCAGATCGTGCTGTGCGGCATCGCCACGAGCATCGGCGTCGAGTCGACGGCCCGCCAGGCCCACGAGCTCGGCTACAACGTCACGCTGGCCGTCGACGCGATGACCGACATGAACGCCGACGCCCACGCCAACAGCGTCACGCGGATCTTCCCGCGCCTGGGCGAGACAGGCTCGGCAGCGGACATCGTCGCGTTGCTCGGCTGACTTCGGCAGGCCTCGTTCAGCCGAGCCAGTCCCGGCACGTGCGGTCGAACGAGGCCGGCTCGAAGCACTTGTAGCCCGATGCCGGATAGAAGGTCATCTCGCCAAACAGGGGCCGGCCGGCAATCTCATAGAAGTCGACGCGGGCGAAGCTGAAGTCCTCGGCCAGCAACTCGGCAAAAGCCTTCATCCGCTCCAGGCTCGCCGGCCGATCGACCGGACATTCGGCCAGCGGATAACCGTGCCTGACGCTCAGTTGCCGCCAATCGGCGTCGAGCATGACGCGCCGGTGCTCGTGCTCACGTTCGCGCGCGAAGTCCACCTGCACGCAGCGAACCTGCCCGCGAAAAACCCAGAACTTGTAGTCGATCGGCAGCACCCCTGCCCTGCCGATGAACGGCTCGACGAGCAACTGCGGCGCGATGCGGCTGTAGAGCCATTCACCGTCGTAGACGCCGTAGGTCGACGCCATCCACTCGTCGGCACTTTGCTCGATGCGGTCCCAGTCGTGCTCGCACTCGCTTCGCACGAAGTGGTTCCAGCCGCTCGCATGATTGGCCTTGAGCACGAAGGGCCGAGGCCACGGCCGCTGCTCGCGCGGCGGCAGCTGCGTGCCGTGCCACAGCGTCGGGATGACGTGCTCAGCACCGATCTTTGAAGCGACGAAATCCTTGACGAGCACCTTGTCCGCGCGCAGCGGCAGGCGCGGGTCACGGTCGAAGACCTTGCGATGCTGAACCCATTCAGTGAAGGTCTGCGGGCTGAACAGGTTCGGACGACGTCCGAAGCAGCGCCGATAGCCGCGCGACGAGCGCAAGGCCACCTTGACGATTTCCGGCGTGCATTGCTGCAGCAGCGACCTGATGGCCATCGACGGATCCCCCGAAAGCGGCGCCCGTCCTGACGGCAAGCGCCTTCTTCTTGTTACCGACGATCAATATTGCTTCAAGCCGGGTCGGGTTCGCCTCCCCTCGAACCCGGGGGAGGTACTAACTCTCGAGTTCAGCGCAGCTTGAACAGCGCCACGGCGTCGACGAGCTGCTGCGACTGCGTGCGCAGGCTCTCGGCGGCCGCGGCCGTCTCCTCGACCAGCGCGGCGTTCTGCTGCGTACCCTGGTCCATCTGCTGGATCGCCTCGCCGACCTGACGCACGCCTTCGCCCTGCTCCTGGCTGGCGGTGGTGATGTCGGACATCACCTCGGCGACGCGGCGCACCGCGGCCTGCATGTCGCCCATGGTCGAGCCCGTCGTCTCGACGACCTGCATGCCTTGGGCCACGTGCTGCACGCTCGTGCCGATCAGGCCCTTGATCTCCTTGGCCGCCTCGGCGCTGCGCTGCGCGAGGCTGCGCACCTCGCCGGCCACCACCGCGAAGCCGCGCCCATGCTCGCCGGCGCGCGCCGACTCGACGGCCGCATTCAGCGCGAGGATGTTGGTCTGGAACGCGATGCCATCGATGACGCCGATGATGTCGGCGATCTTCTTCGAGCTCTCGCTGATGTTGCCCATGGTCTGCACGACCTGGCGCACCATCACGCCGCCGCGCTCGGCCACCTCGCTGGCCTGGCGCGCGAGGCCGTCGGCCGTGCGGGCGCTGTCGGTGTTGTGCTGCACCGTCGAGCCGAGCTCTTCCATGGCCGCGGCGGTCTGTTCGAGCGCGCTGGCCTGCGTCTCGGTGCGCTGGCTCAGGTCGAGATTGCCCTGGGCGATCTGCTGCGAGGCCGTCGCCACGCTCTCCGCCCCCTGGCGCACGCCGTCGATGACGCGCACGAGGTCGCCCTGCATGGCGGCCAGCCGCGCCATCAGGCTGTCGGCGTCGCCGCGGACCAGACGGATGTCGGTCGAGAGATCGCCGGCGGCGACGCGCGCCATGATCTCCGAGGCCGCCTGCGGCTCGCCGCCGATCTGGCGCGTGATGCGCCGCGACATCCACCATCCCGCACCGCCCGCCAGCAGCACGCTGACGGCCACCAGCGCCGTGAGCAGGCGCGCCTCGTGCTGCACCAGCTCGACGCCGGCCTGGGCGCGGTCGCGCGCCGACGCGGCACGCAGCTCGCCGAGGCTGATCATCAGCTTGCGCAGCCGGACGTGCAGCGGGTCCGTCGTGTGGTTGAGCTCCTCGAAGGCCGCGTCGTTGTTGCCGCTGCGCGCCGCCGCCTGCATGCGCGCCACCGAGTCCTTGTACTGCGGCCAGATCGTGTCGAAGTCGGCGAGCAGCGCCTGCTGGTGCGAATCGCCCGGGTGCGCGCGCTCGAAGTCGATCGCCTTGACGATGTCGGCCTCGGCGTTCTGGTTGAGCGACACCGTCTCGGCACGGCTCTTCTCGTCGGTCTTCAGGATGTAGGGGTAGGCGCGGCGAAAATGCGTCGCCGCCTGCCAGGAGGCCGTGCCCGTGAGACCCAGCGGCACGACTTCGGCCTGGTACATGGTCTCCTGCATGACGCTCAGCTCCTGCAGCCGCGAGATGGCCATGGCACCGATGCCGATCAAGGTCACCACGCAGATGCCGAAGACCAGCATCAACTGCTGGAAAAGGGTCAGGCGCGCGAGGGCTTTCATCTTGTCTCCTGGGTTCTGATTCGGATCGCAAGGGCCGCCGGACCGTGAGGTCGCGCGCCGCCCGGCGCTGGCTCGTTGGGTAAACGATCTTGCGCTTCTGAAATATTACACCTAGTATTGTGATATTCCAGATCGCCTGTGCGAACTGTTGCCATCAGAAACCGGAAAGCCTGCACACCTATGCCCGCCTTCATCGACAAGGACTTCCTCCTCGACACCGCGACGGCCCGCGAGCTCTATCACGAGGTCGCCGCCGATCTGCCGGTGATCGACTACCACTCGCACCTGCAGCAGTCCGAGATCGCCGAACGCAAGCGCTTCCGCAACATCGCCGAGCTGTGGCTGGGCGGCGACCACTACAAATGGCGCCTGATGCGCACGGCCGGCGTCGACGAGTCCTTCATCACCGGCCCGGCGTCCGACGAAGACAAGTTCCGCGCCTTCTGCCGCGTGCTGCCGCTGGCGGCCGGCAACCCGATCTATCACTGGAGCCACCTCGAGCTGCGCCGCCTCTTCGGCATCGAGCTGACGATCAACGAAGCCAACGCCGGCGCGATCTGGGAACAGGCCAACGCCCGCCTCGCCACGATGGACACGTGGTCCCTGCTCGAACAGGCCAAGGTCGAGATCGCCTGCACGACGGACGACCCGGCCGACGACCTCGGCCAGCACGGCGAGATCGCAAAGTCGGCGCTCAAGACGCGCGTGCTGCCGGCCTATCGCCCCGACAAGGCCATGCGCATCAACAAGGACGGCTTCGCCGACTACCTGGCGCACCTGGGCCAGGTCGCCGGCCTGAAGGTCGGCTCCTTCGCCACGCTGGTGCAGGCCCTGGGCGTGCGCCTCGAGCACTTCCACGCCCACGGCGCGCGCATCTCCGACCACGCCGTGGACCTGGCGCTGCCGGCCGAAGCCGTCTCCGCCGAACGCTGCGAAGCCCTGCTGGCCAAGCGCCTCGCCGGCGCGCTGCTCAGCGATGCCGAGCAAGCCGCCTACCAGCGCGGCCTGCTCGAAGCGCTCGGCCGCCTCTACGCCCAGCACGGCTGGACGATGTGCCTGCACATCGGCGCCCAGCGCAACAACAACCGCCGCCAGCTCGCGCTGCAAGGCCCGGACACCGGCTACGACTCGATCTCGGACATGAGCTGCAGCGCCGGCCTGGCCGACCTGCTCGACACGCTCGACGCCACCGACGAGCTGCCCAAGACCATGCTGTTCTGCCTGAACCCGGCGATGAACGAAGTGCTGTCGACGCTGGCCGGCGCCTTCCAGGACGGCCGCATCATCGGCAAGCTGCAGTTCGGTCCGGCCTGGTGGTTCAACGATCACAAGGACGGCAACCTCGACCAGATGCGCACCTTCGCCAACCACGGCGTGCTGGGCACCTTCGTCGGCATGGTGACGGACTCGCGCAGCTTCGCGTCCTACCCGCGCCATGACTACTTCCGCCGCCTGCTCTGCCGCCTGCTCGGCCAATGGGTCGAGTCCGGCGAGTACGCGGCCGATCGCGCGGCGCTCGAACAGATCGTACGCGGCGTCTGCTACGAAAACGCGAAGCGCTACTTCGCGTTGTGATGAAGCCCCTCGTCCAACGCGTACGTTGGCCGGTCCCCCGCGGGGACGGCGATGCTTGCGGCATTGAGCCGCAAGCACATCGCCATGGCGGGCCGGCTCGGGAGCGGCCCAACGCTCGGCCCGTGAAATGCGGCGACCAAGGAATGGAATATTGAAATGAGCCAGCAGCAACGCGTTCTTTGCATCCACCCCGACGACGACATGCTCGTCGCGCTCGACGATCTCGCCAACGGCGAGGTCGTGAGCTGGGAAGGCGAGAGCTTCCTGATCGCCGCGCCGGTGCAGCGCAAGCACAAGTTCGCGCGCCGCAGCTTCGCGGTGGGCGATCTGCTCAGGCTCTACGGCGTGCCCGTCGGCAAGGCGACGCAGCCGATCCGCCGCGGTGAACCCGTCACCACCGACAACCTCGCCCACTACGCGGCTGAAGTCGACCTCGGCGTCAGCAAGCCCTACCACTGGCAGGCGCCCGACGTGCAGCGCTGGGACGAGGCGACCTTCTCCGGCGTGATCCGCGCGGACGGCCGCGTCGGCACGGCCAACTACTGGCTGATCTTCCCGCTGGTGTTCTGCGAGAACCGCAACGTCGAGCACCTGCGCGACGCGCTCGAGCGCCCGCTCGGCTACGCCAAGGACGATCTCGCCGCCTACACGCTCGCGCTGCTCGGCGAGGACATGGGCGCGCCCAAGCCTGTCACGCGGCCGTTCCCCAATGTGGACGGCATCCGCATGATCACGCACACCGGCGGCTGCGGCGGCACGCGCGCCGACGCGCGCCAGCTGTGCAAGATCCTGGCCTCGTATGCCGACCACCCGAACGTGGCCGGCATCACCGTCTTCAGCCTAGGCTGCCAGAACGCGCAGATCGCGATGTTCAAGGAAGCGCTCGAGCGCCAGAACCCCAAGTTCGACAAGCCCTGCCTGATCTACGAACAGCAGCAGTGGGAAGGCGGCGAAGAGGCCATGATGAAGGCCGTGCTGCAGGACACGCTCAAGGGCCTGGCCGAAGCCAACCGCGTGCAGCGCACGCCGGTGCCGCTTTCGCACCTGAAGATCGGCGTGAAGTGCGGCGGCTCGGACGGCTTCTCGGGCATCTCGGCCAACCCGACCATGGGCCTCGTGTCCGACATGGTCGTGGCGCTGGGCGGCGGCTCGGTGCTGGCCGAGTTCCCCGAGCTCTGCGGCGTCGAAAGCTCGCTGATCGAGCGCTGCGTCAACGACGACGACAAGCGCCGCTTCCTCGGCCTGATGCGCGACTTCGAGGCCAAGGCGCTCGCCGTCGGCACGCATTTCGCCGACAACCCGAGCCCGGGCAATATCCGCGACGGCCTCATCACCGACGCGATGAAGTCGGCCGGCGCCTCCAAGAAGGGCGGCAGCTCGCCCATCGTCGCCGTGCGCGACTACGGCGAGGTCACGCCCGACAACGGCCTGTCGCTGCTGTGCACGCCGGGCAATGACGTCGAGTCCGTCACCGGCATCGTCGCGGCCGGCGCCAACGTCGTGCTGTTCTCGACGGGCCTGGGCACGCCGACCGGCAACCCCATCGTCCCGGTGCTCAAGATCGCCAGCAACACGCGCGTGGCCAACAAGCTCGTCGAGCTGATCGACTTCGACTGCGGGCCCGTCATCGAAGGCGCGCCGCTGCCCAAGGTCGCCGGCGACCTGCTCGACCTCGTCGTCTCCACGGCCAGCGGCAGCTACCGCGCCAAGGCCGACCGCCTCGAGCAGTACGACTTCATCTTCTGGAAGCGGGACATCTCCCTGTGAACGCGCCGACCGCCACGACGCCGCTGCCCGCCCTGCATCGCACCAGCGCCAACACGCTCACGCCGCGCGTGCTGCAGTTCGGCCAGGGCAACTTCCTGCGCGGCTTCGCCGACTGGATGTTCGACCTGCTCAACGAACGCAAGGGCCTCGACGCCGGCGTCATCGTCGTGCGGCCGACGGGCCGCTCCGACGCGCCGCTGCTCGACACCCAGGACGGCCTCTACACGACGCTCGTGCGCGGCCTCGACGAACGCGGCGAGCCGGTGCGCGAGTTCCGCCGCGTCGAGTGCGTGCTGCGCGAGCTGAACCTGCAGCAGCACTACGCCGACTACCTCGACCTCGCCCGCGTGCCGAGCCTGCGCTTCGTCGTCTCGAACACGACCGAGGCCGGCATCGTCATCAACGAGACCGACCGCTTCGAGGATCGCCCGCCCACGAGCTTCCCCGCCAAGCTCGCGCGCTGGCTCTACGCCCGCTACCAGCACTTCAACGGCCACGCCGAGCGCGGCGTGATCGTGCTGCCCTGCGAGCTCATCGACCACAACGGCCCCGCCCTGCGCGACGCCGTGCTTCATTTCGCGCGGCTGTGGCAGCTCGAAGCCGGCTTCAGCGAATGGATAGCGCGGCATTGCCCGTTCTACTCGACGCTGGTCGACCGCATCGTGCCGGGCCGCCCCGACGCCGAGATGAGCCAGCTGAATGCCGAACTCGGCTACGACGACCCCTTCCTCGTCGCCGCCGAGTACTACTACCTCTGGGTCATCGAGGCGCCGGCAACGCTCGCGGCCGAGCTCAAGCTCGAGGGCGCAGGGCTCGACATCGAGCTCGTCGACGACATCAAGCCCTACAAGCAGCGCAAGGTCGGCGTGCTCAACGGCGGCCACACCAGCCTCGTGCCGGTGGCGCTGCTCGCCGGCGTCGAGAGCGTCGGCGAGGCGATGAACGATGCCCAGCTGCGCGGCTTCCTCGAAGACGCGCTGCGCCAGGAGATCGTGCCCGCCCTGCCGCTGCCGCGCGAATCGCTGCTGCCCTTCGTCGACGACGTGCTGCGCCGCTTCGCCAACCCCTACATCCACCACAAGCTCGCCTCGATCGCGCTGAACAGCTGGAGCAAGTTCGCCGCGCGCGTCATGCCGCAGCTGCTGACCTACCAGGCGCGCGAAGGCAGCCTGCCGCGCCGCCTCGTGCTGGCGCTGGCGGCCACCATGCACCTGTACCGCGGCGAGCAGCTGCAGCTGATCGACGATTCCAAGGTGCTCGCCTGGTTCCGCGACGCCTGGGCGCGCCAGCAATCGGGCCAGTGGAGCTGGCGCGAGCTGGCCGAAGGCTGGCTGGCCTACACGCCGTTGTGGGGCCGCGATCTCAACGACTGCCCCGGCCTGGCCACGGCCGTTGCCGAACAGCTCGAACGCATCGCCCAGCTGGGGATGCGACGAGCGATGGAGTTGCAGCCCTGAGCGGGCCGCAACTCTTATAAATACGACACAGGAGACACCCTCGTGAAGAAGATCAAAGGCCTGAGATGGTGGATGGTGAGCCTGGTGACCGCCGGGCTCATCGTCAACTATCTCGCGCGCAACACGCTCTCGGTCGCCGCGCCGACGCTCAAGACCGAGCTCGGCATCAGCACCGAGCAGTACTCGCACATCGTCGTCGCCTGGCAGGTCTGCTATGCGCTGATGCAGCCGATCGCCGGCACCGTCATCGACCTGATCGGCACCAAGCTCGGCTTTGCGATCTTCGCCTTCGCGTGGTCGCTCGTCTGCGCGGCCGCGGCGTTTTCCAGGGGCTGGGTCAGCATGGCGGCGCTGCGCGGCCTGCTCGGCATCACCGAGGCGGCCGGCATCCCGGCCGGCGTCAAGGCCACGAGCGAATGGTTCCCGGCGCGCGAGCGCTCGGTGGCGATCGGCTGGTTCAACATCGGCTCGTCGGTCGGCGCCGTCGTCGCGCCGCCGCTGGTGGTCTGGGCCATCCAGCAAGGCGGCTGGAAGTGGGCCTTCATCACCGTCGGCGTGCTCGGCCTGATCTGGACGGTGGTGTGGTCGGTGTTCTACCAGCATCCGCGCAAGCACCCGCGCCTCTCCGAGGCCGAGCGCAAGCTCATCGCGACGGGCCAGGAGCCCGAGATGTCGGGCTCGGTGCAGCCCAAGAAGAGCTGGGGCACGCTGGTGCGCAGCCGCAGCTTCTGGGCGATCGGCCTGCCGCGCATCCTGTCCGAGCCGGCCTGGCAGACCTTCAATGCCTGGATCCCGCTGTACATGATGACCGAGCAGCACATGAACCTGAAGGACATCGCACTGTTCGGCTGGATGCCCTTCCTCGCCGCCGACGTCGGCTGCGTGCTCGGTGGCTACCTGAGCCCGATCTTCCTGCGCCTGTTCGGCGTGTCGCTGCTGACCTCGCGCAAGATGGTCTTCACGGTCGGCGCGGTCTGCATGATCGGCCCGGCCTGCGCGGGCTTCGTCGGCAATCCGTATGCCGTGATCGCGCTGTTCTGCGTCGGCGGCTTCGCGCACCAGACGCTCTCCGGCGCGCTCTATGCGATCACCTCGGACATGTTCGGCCGGCATGAAGTCGCCACGGTCACCGGCCTCGGCGGCATGCTCGGCTACCTGGGCGCGGCAGCTTTCACCATCGTGCTCGGCATCATGGTCGAGCGCGTGGGCTACAGCCCGATGTTCGTCGTGCTCACCCTCTTCGACCTGGTGGCCGCCGTCGTCGTCTGGCTGCTGGCCCGCGACCGACGCACCGCGCCGGGCGCAGCCGCCGCCCAGAGCCTGGCTTCGCCCACCTGAATTCCTAGCCCTCATCCAGTTCACGACCCTGGGTCGCGATGGGCCTGCTTTTGCCCGCGCATCCCGAAAAGTGCACTTTCGTCACCCCCACCACAGGAGACTTTCATGCGTTCCTTCCACAAGTTGTCGCGCAGTGCGCTGGCACTGGCCTCGCCCGCCATCATGGGCCTGCTGCCTGCCGCCGCTCATGCCGGCGAAGTGACCCTGCCCATCAACGTCTACGGCTTCCTCAACGCCGAAGTCGAGACCGTCAAGGCCGACGGCGGCACCACGCCCTACGCCTCGCGCGGCCGCGTGACCGACGGCAACTCGCGCCTGGGTATCAACGGCTCCTTCGTCGTCAACGACGAGCTCAAGGCCATCTGGCAGCTCGAAGGCAGCCTCAACAATTTCGACCAGGGCGGCGTGAACGACCAGGGCCAGTCCGAGACCCTGACCTCGCGCAACTCCTACATCGGCCTCGACGACAAGCGCTATGGCCGCTTCCTCGTCGGCAACTACGACTCGGCCTATCGCAGCCTGATCGGCTCGGGCGGCGAGATGGGCGGCAACCTCGGCCTGAGCACGCTCGGCCTGGACCTGTGGAACAACACCTCCGCCCAAGTAACCGGTAACGCCAACAGCACCTTCAGCCGCGGCGAGGCGCGCTACAAGAACTCGGTCCACTACTTCTCGCCCGAGCTGTACGGCGTGCAGGTGGCGGCGTCCTACGGCTTCGACGAAACGCAGAGCGACGGCCTCAACCGCGGCCGCTTCGCGCTGGCGGTCAAGTACCGCCTCGGCGGCCTGCAGCTCGGCGTCGGCGTCGACCAGCAGAAGCAGACCGGCGTCAACGTCAACCAGGAGCAGCTGGGCTACGGCCTGCAGCAGACCGGCGAGGCCGGCAACAAGACGACCTACGCCAAGTTCGTCGCCAGCTACCTGTTCCCGACCCACACCTACCTGGGCTTCGGCATCGAGCAGGCGCGCTATGGCTTCACGCTGTTCACGCCGCCGTCGTCGGGCAACATCTACGGCGTCACGGCCGTCGGCAGCATGAAGCAGACCGGCGCCATGATCTCGATCGCGCAGGAGATCGGCCCGAACCTGACGGTCATGCTGTCCGGCGGCACGCTGGGCAACCTGAACAACGCCCAGGTCGGCAACGGCAAGGACTACGAGGCCAGCCAGACCTCGTTCGGCGCCAAGTACCGCATCAACAAGATGCTGACGACCTACGCCTACGTCACGCGCATCCGCAACAAGGCGCAGCAGAGCGTGAACCTGGGCCAGGACCCGCTCTACAGCGTGGGCAACGGCACGACCAGCGCCTACCTGTCGCCCGGCGACAGCCCGCAGGCCCTCGGCGTCGGCCTGATCGCGAGCTTCTGAGCCCGCGCACGCCCCCACACACAACGATCACAGAGACATATCCATGAGCAAGCAAGGAACTCTCCGCCTGCGCGCGCCAGCAGTCTGGCTCGGCGTCAGCGCATTGAGCCTCGTCCTCGTCGCCTGCGGCGGCGGCGGCGCCAGCAATAGCACCGCCACGAGCTATCAGTCGGCCCAGCCTTTCAAGGTCGGCACGACCACGTCGGACAGCAACCTGCCGGCCGAGCCGACGCTGCCCACGCCCGACCAGGTCTGCGCCACCCTTGAGGCCAGCAACACCCTCGTCAAGCGTCCGGACGGCGCGCTGCCGCCCGAGGCCGACCCGTCGGTCGCCGGCGTCGGCGTGGCGGTGAACCCCGCCACCGCCAATCCTGACCAGGCACGTATCCAGGCCGCCCTGGACGCCTGCGGCGTCGCCGTGGACGCCCAGGTCGGCGCGACCATCGCCGCCGCCGACGCTGCCGCCACGGCCGCGCAGACGGCTGCCGCCGTGCCGAACAAGAACATCTCCGGCGTCTCGGCGCAGGAGCTGAGCAAGTCGCAGTACAAGGGCACGAAGTACGCCGTGCGCCTGGTCGTCAGCAGCACCGGCCCCGGCAACGGCTTCATCAGCGGCCCACTGACCCTGCCCTCCGGCGTGACGCTGTGGATCGACCAGGGCGTGACGCTGTTCGCCTCGCGCGACGTCATGGCCTATTCGCCCAAGGCCGCGGGCCCGTACTGCGCCAACACGGCGGTGAGCGCCAGCAAGGCCGGCAGTTCCAGCAACTGCACGGCGCTGATCACCGGCACGAACATCGTCAACTCGGCCGTGGTCGGCGACGGCGCGATCGACAGCCGCGGCTACGCCGAGATCGTCACGTCGAACAAGCTGTATCCGCTGATGAAGGTCGACATGACCTGCTCCAACACCTACGCCAACTACGCGAAGGGCACGTTGGCGGCGGACGGCACGGCCTGCGACAACGGCGGCACGGTGGTCGACTCCAAGTCGCCGAACCGCAACATGACCTGGTGGGACCTGGCCTTCCTCGGCAACCTCATCAACAACGGCACGACCGGCGCGGGCTCGCAGTCGAACTTCCGGATGATGGTGTTCAACTACGCGAAGAACCTGACGCTCTATCGCGTCACGCTGAACAACAGCGCGAACTTCCACGTCGTGCCCTCCGGCGTCGACAACTTCGTCGTCTGGGGCGTGAAGGTGCAGACGCCTTCGCTGGCCGCCTACGCCAACCCGGCCGGCAACGGCAACCCGCTCTACACGGGTGCCCAGTTCGGCGAGGACAACGTCAAGAACACCGACGCCTTCGACCCGGCCAGCGCGAGCAAGCCGACCTCCGGCAAGCTGACGACCAGCAGCACCACGAGCTCCAGCGCCGCGATGTCCTTCGACGGCTACCTGAAGAACATGGTGTTCGTGTACAACTTCGTCAGCACCGGCGACGACGACATCGCGATCAAGGGCAGCAACAACCCCAGCCCTGCCGGCTCGGGCCTGTTCGGCGTCGACGGCTCGCGTGATGTGGCCACCGACCGCACCTGGGGCATCATCGTTGCGCACAACCACTTCTACTGGGGCCACGGCGTTTCGATCGGCAGCGAGACCAACGCCGGCGTGACCAACGTCCAGGTCTACGACAACAGCTTCCAGGACTCCGAGGAAGGCCTGCGCATCAAGTCCGACTACGCGCGCGGCGGCGAAGTCAGCAACGTCTACTACAACAACATCTGCATCAAGAACGCGACCAACTCGCTGCTCTTCACGCCGTACTACAGCACCAAGGCCCTGCCGGCCAGCGGTCCGCTGTTCCCGAACTTCCACAACATCTACCTCAGCAACATCGTCATGATGGGCACGACCAACGTGAAGCTGCAGGGCTTCCAGGCGAACACGGGCGGCTTCGGCAACCCGCAGTACCCGCTGGTGATGACGATGACGAACGTGGTGTCGGATTCGCCGAGCAGTCTGGGCCTGATCTCGTCGGACGCGAACCTGACGATCACCGGCGTGAACCTGCCGATCGTGAACGACCCGACCAACCGCGTCGTCGTCAACGGCGTGGCCACGCAGGCCGTCGATCCGACCAAGGTCGTGGACTGCAGCAACGCCTTCGTCGACTTCCCGTCGACGACGAGCCCGACCGGCACGAGCTGGTAAGGCCCGCCCCCGGAGCCGGTTTGCGCCGGCTTCGGGGAAGCCACGCACGAAGGCCACGGCGCTCTCTATCATTGACAGACCGAAAGCGACCGCCCATCCGATTGCACCTGCCATGTCGAACATGAAGAACGGAGCCCAAGACAGCTCGCCCCGCCCTCGCAAGCAGGCCGCCACCGCGGCGACTGCGGCGTCGCAGAGCGCTTCGCGCAGCATCTACCAGGTGCTGCGCCAGCGCATCCTCGACCTCGAGATGGTGCCGGGCGAACGCATCGTCGAGCTGGACATCGCCGCCGAGCACGCGGTGAGCCGCACGCCGGTCCACGAGGCCGTGCAGCGCCTGGCCGAGGAAGGCCTGGTCGAGATCCGCCAGCGCGTCGGCACCTTCGTCGCGCGCATCCCGGTGGACGGGCTCGAGGAGGCCATGCTCGTGCGCACCGCGCTCGAGGTCGCGGTCGTCGAGAAAGCCGCCGAGCGGCTCACGCCCGCGGGCGTGAAGCAGCTCGAAGTCATTCTTGCCGAGCAGCGTTCGGCCGCCGAGGCCGGCGACATGCGGCGCTTCCACCAGAGCGACGAAGCCTTCCATGCGGCGCTCGCCGACATCGCCGGCTTCCCCGGCGTGTGGCGCACGATCCAGCAGGCCAAGACGCAGGTGGACCGCTTCCGGCACCTCACCCTGCCCTTGCAGGGGCGGATGCAAGGTGTTGTCGCGGAGCACACGGCGGTCGTCGCCGCGCTGAGCAACGGCGAGGGCCGTCGCGCGGCCGACGCCATGCGCGAGCACCTCGACCACGTGCTGCCCGTCATCGGCATGACGCGCGCCTTCCAGCCCGACTACTTCGTCAACCAGACCGCGTCCGGACGTTCGCGCACCTGACCCTGTTCAGGCGCCGTGCGTCCGGCACGTTCCCGCACGTTTATGAACGCCACGAATCCCCGCATCGTCGCCATCGGCGAATGCATGATCGAGCTGCGCCACGAGGCCGGCGACCTGGCTCGCCAGGCCTTCGGCGGCGACACGCTCAACACCTCCATCTACCTGGCCCGCCTCGCCGGCCCGGCCTACACCGTCTCCTACGCCACGGCGCTCGGCGCCGACGATCCCTACAGCGACGCCATGCTCGCGCAGTGGACCGGCGAGGGCATCGACACGCGCTTCGTCTCGCGCGTCGCGGGCGCCCTGCCCGGCCTGTACAGCATCCATGTCGACCCGCACGGCGAGCGGCGCTTTCATTACTGGCGCCAGAACAGCCCGGCGCGGCGCTACCTGAGCACCGACGGCAGCCCGCTGGAGGCACGCCTCGGCGACGTCGACCTGCTCTACTTCAGCGGCATCAGCATGGCCATCCTGCCGGATGAAGGCCGCACGCGCCTGTTCGCGCTGATCGAGCGGCTGCGCGCGCGTGGCGCGCGCATCGTGTTCGACAACAACTACCGCCCGCGCCTGTGGAGCAGCACAGACGAAGCGCGCCGCAGCTTCGTGCAGGCCTACGCCCATGCCGACATCGCGCTGATGACCTTGTCGGACGAGCAGGAGCTCTTCGCGCTGCACGACACCACCGCCACGCAGGCGCACATCGACGCATTGCCGTGCGGCGAGCTGGTCGTCAAGCGCGGTGCCGAGCCGACGCGCGTGCGCGCCGATGGCCGCTGGCACGAGGTGCCGACCGTCGCCGTGCCGAAAGTCATCGACACCACGGCCGCAGGCGATTCCTTCGGCGCCGGCTACCTGAGCGCACGCCTGCACGGCCTCGCGCCGCAGGACGCCGCGCGAGCCGGCAACCGCCTGGCGGCCGAGGTCATCCAGCATCCGGGCGCCATCATCCCGGCGAGCGCGATGCCGCCGCTGTTCGAGGCTTAAGCCGGCGGCGCTCGTCGCCTTCAGCTGCAGTTCATCGGCGCGCTCCACCATCCTGTCGCTTGTTCATGGCGCGGCTTCGACCCGAAGCCGACACTGCTTCCATCGAACAACCCACACACAGGGAGTCCGCCATGAATGCTGCCAAGTCCTTCGTCGTCGCCGTCACGTCCGTCGCCGCTGCAGCGGCCATCGGCATCGCCCTTGCAGATGCCGGCGCGGCGCAACCCAAGCCTCAGGTCGTGAAGCTCGAGCGCGTCGTGATCGTCGGCAAGCGCGCGCAGGCGCAAGCCGCCGCCATCGTCCAGCTGCCTCGCGTCGTCATCGAAGGCCATCGCAAGGCCGCGACGCAGCTGGCCACCGCCACCGCCAAGCCAGTCAAGGCCGGCTGAGCGCACTCACCTCGCCGTCGAAGGCGAAGTACTCCGCAGTGGCGGGCCGCGCCGTCTGGCGCAGCACCTTGTGCTCCGGCCCGATCACCTTGCCCGTCCGCTGGTCAATCAGGGCCAGCTCCACCGGCTCGCCGGTCAGCGTGTCGATGAGCCGCACCGGCTGCTGCTTGGGCATCGCATGCTTGTTGCCCCAGGCCAGCAGCGCCAGCAGCACCGGGCGGAAGTCCCGGCCCTTGGGCGTCAGCACGTACTCGTAGCGCTGCGGCTTCTCGCTGTACAGCCGCTTCTCCAGCAGCCCCACTTCGACCAGCTCGGCGAGCCGGCGCGTCAGCGTGTTCGTGGCGATGCCCAGCTCGGTCTGGAACTCGTCGAAGCGCGAATGCCCGTAGAACGCCTCGCGCAGGATCAGCATGTTCCAGCTGTCGCCCAGCGTATCGGCCGCGCGGGCCAGCGGGCAGTGCATGGATTCGAAGCTCGTACGTCGCATGGCGGTTCTCCAGGGCCTGCTTCCAGGCGTCCAAACGCTTTCATTATGCAATGGAGTATTTCAACGTCCCGACCCGTATTACCCATGGATTCAACAAAATACTGTTGCTTGCATTATGCAAGTGACTTAACTAGAGTTCCGCCCATCGAGCCGGCATTCCCGCCGACTCCCGAAGCCGGAGCCCACCATGAGCACGTCGAACGCCACGCCCTCCAACCCGCCGGACTCGTCCGCCCATCCGCCCAGCGCCTGGCGGTCGCGCGGCCGGATCGCCCTGTCCTCGACCGTGCTGGCGATCGCCGCCCTGGGCGCCGTCGCCTACGGCGCGCACTGGTGGACGGTCGGCCGCTTCCATGAGCAGACCGACGACGCCTACGTGGGCGGCGACGTCACCGTCATCGGCACCAAGGTGCCCGGCTATATCGCCGAGCTCGCGGTCACGGACAACCAGTTCGTCCACGCCGGCGACCTGCTGGCGCGCATCGACGTCCGCGACTACCAGGCCGACCTGCAGAAGGCCGGCGGCGCCGTCGCGGCGCAGGAAGCCGCGGTCGCCAACCTCAACGCGACGGCCGCGCTGCAGCAGTCGCTGATCACCCGAGCGCTGGCCGGCGTCGACGCCGCCGTCGCCGAGGAAACCCGGGCTCGCGAGGACTTCCTGCGCCACCAGGACCTCGTGCGCCGTTCGGCCGTCTCGCTCGACGCGGCCCAGCGCGCCGAGTCCGCCGAGAAGGCCGCTGTCGCCAACCTGGCCCGGGCCCGCGCCGAAGTCCAGGCCGCCCAGCGCCAGCTCGAAGTCATCGCCACGCAGAAGCAGCAAGCCCAGGCCGCGCTCGACCAGGCCCACGCCGCACGCCAGCTTGCGCAGCTCAACGTCGGCTACACCGAGATCCGCGCCCCGCGCGATGGCTATGTCGGCAATCGCAAGGCGCGCGTCGGCGCGTACGTGAGCCCGGGCACGGCGCTGCTGTCCATCGTGCCGGCGCAAGGTCTGTGGATCGACGCCAACTTCAAGGAAGACCAGCTGCACCGCATGCAGGTCGGCCAGGCGGTGAGTCTGCGCGCCGACGCCTGGCCCGACCTGGTCCTGCACGGCCGCCTCGCCAGCCTCGCGCCGGCCACCGGCGCACAGTTCAGCGTGCTGCCGGCCGAGAACGCCACCGGCAACTTCACCAAGATCGTCCAGCGCGTGCCGGTGCGCATCGCGCTCGACCCGGCCGACGACAAGCTCGGCCGCCTGCGGCCCGGCCTCTCGGTCGTCGTCGATGTGGACACCGCGTCGTCCGGCACGGGCTCGGCGCTCAAGACCGCGAGCCAGCCATGAAGCCCGGCAAGCCCAGCTTCTGGTCCTCGGACCTCATTCCGGTCGATCAGCTGAGCATGCGGGAGAAGGTGCTGGCCTTCGCCGTGATGTGCGTCGGCATGTTCATCGCCTTGCTCGACATTCAGATCGTCTCGGCTTCGCTGCGCGACATCGGCGGCGGCCTCTCGGCCGGCGCGGACGACACGACCTGGGTGCAGACCAGCTACCTCATCGCCGAGATCATCGTCATCCCGCTCTCGGGCTGGCTCGCCAGCGTGATGTCCACGCGCTGGCTCTTCGCCGTCTCGGCGCTCGGCTTCACGCTGACCAGCCTGCTGTGCGGCCTGGCCTGGAACATCCAGAGCATGATCGCCTTCCGCGCGATCCAGGGCTTTCTCGGCGGATCGATGATCCCGATGGTCTTCACGACCGCCTTCATGTACTTCAGCGGCAAGCAGCGCGTCGTGGCAGCGTCGACGATCGGCGCGATCGCCTCGCTCGCGCCCACGCTCGGGCCCGTGGTCGGCGGCTGGATCACCGACACCTTGTCGTGGCAGTGGCTCTTCTACATCAACCTGGTGCCCGGCGCCGTCGTGACCATCGTCGTGCCAATGATGGTGCGCATCGACAAGCCCAACCTCGAACTGCTGCGCGGCGCCGACTACCTTTCGATGGTGCTGCTGGCCGTCTTCCTCGGCTGCCTTGAATACACGCTGGAAGAAGGCCCGCGCTGGAACTGGTTCGGCGACACGACCATCGTCATCACGGCCTGGACTGCGGCGCTCACCGGCATTGCGTTCATCGTGCGCAGCCTGGTGGTGGCGCGGCCCATCGTCGACCTGCGCGCGCTCAAGGTCCGCAACTTCGCGCTCGGCTGCCTGTTCTCGTTCATCACGGGCATCGGCATCTTCGCCACGATCTACCTCACGCCGCTGTTCCTCGGCCGCGTGCGCGGCTTCAGCGCCCTGGACATCGGCCTCGCGATCTTCTCGACGGGCGTGTTCCAGGTCATGACGATCCCGTTCTACGCCTTCCTCGCCAGCCGCTTCGACCTGCGCTGGATCCTGATGGCCGGGCTCGCGCTGTTCGCGGCGTCGATGTGGGATTTCGCCCCGATCACGCATGACTGGGGCGCGCACCAGCTGCTGCTGCCGCAGGCACTGCGCGGCATGGCGCAGCAGCTGAGCGTGGCCCCCGTCGTCACGCTGGCGCTCGGCGCGGTGCCGCCGGCGCGGCTCAAGCTGGCCTCGGGCCTGTTCAACCTGATGCGCAACCTCGGCGGCGCGATCGGCATCGCGGCCTGCGCGACGGTCCTCAACGACCGCACCAACCTGCACTTCCTGCGGCTGGCCGAGCGGATGAACGCGCCTGACTCTGCCGCTTCGCTCGACAACGCCGGCACCTCGCTGCAGCAGCTCTGGGCGCTGACCTACCGCGAAGCGCTGACCATGACCTTCTCCGACGCCTTCCTGATCGTGATGGTCTGCTTCGTCGCCGCGCTGGTCTTCGTCCCGCTGCTGCGCAAGATCGCGCCGCCTTCCGCACCTTCGGCCGACGCGCACTGAGCCGGCCCATCCAACACCACGCCAGGAGCACGCCATGACGCTTCGCCCAATGCTCACTTCCCGCCGGCTGACGCACCTCGCGCGCCTCACGCTCAGCAGCCTCGCCGTCGCCGCTTTGGCCGCCTGTGCCCAGTTGCCCGAGGCGCCCATCCACGCCCAGCCGCTCGCCGCCAACTTCGCCGGCCAGGCGCGGCTGGACCATCAAGCCGCCAACGCGCCGGCGCCCGCGCTCGACACCTGGTGGCAAGGCTTCCACGACCCAGTGCTGACCAAGCTCGTGCAGCGTGCGTTGGACCAGAACCTCGACCTGGCCCGCGCCCTCGCCCGCGTCGAGCAGGCCCGCGCCGCCGCGCAAGGCGCCGGCGCCCAGCGCCTGCCGCAGATCGGGGTGGATGGACAAGTCGTCCGCCAGCGCCAGTCGCTCAAGAGCCCGGAGGGCGAACTCGCCAGCGCCTTCCCGCATTACCAGCGCGAGCAGACGCTGCAGACCCTGGGCGTCGGCGCGAGCTGGGAGACCGACCTGGCCGGCGGCCTGCGCCAAGGCGAAACCGCCGCGCTCGCCGAATGGCAGGCCGCCGAGGCCTCGCGCCTGGGCGCCCGCGTGACGGTCGTGGCCGAAGTCGCCGACGCCTACTTCAGGGCCCGCGGCGCGCAGGCGCGCATCGCCGTCGCCGAGGCGCAAATCCACACGCAGGAGCGCCTGCTCGACCTCGTGCAGGACCGCTTCGAGCACGGGCTCGCCAACGAGCGCGAACGCGCCGGGGCCCAGGCCCAGTTGCTGCAGGCGCGCGGCGCCTTGCCGCCGCTGCGCACCGAGCTGGCGCAGCAGTTCCATCGGATCGACGTGCTGATCGGCGTCCAGGCCGGCAGCGAAGCCGCGGCCTTGCTGGCCACAGCCGCACCCGACATCAGCGTTCCGGCCTTGCCGGCCGACATCACGCCGGCCGAACTCATGCGCCGCCGGCCCGACGTCATCGCCGCGGAACGCGAGCTCGACGCCAGCCAGGCGCGCATCGGCATCGCCAAGGCCGAGTACTACCCGAGCTTCAGCCTCGGCGGCCTGATCGGCGCCGAAAGCCTGCACGGCGCGCTGTTCTCGCCGGCCGCGTTCCAGCCGCAGGCCCTGATCGGCCTGCACTGGCGCCTGTTCGACTTCGGCCGCATCGACGCCGAAGTCGCACAGGCCCGCGGCGCGCGCAACGAAGCGCTGGTGCAGGTGCGCCAGCGCATGCTGCGCGCCACCGAAGACGTCGAGAACGCGCTCGTCTCGCTGGCCGAGCTGGAAGCGCAGCGCACCGAGCTCGCCCAGGAGATCAGTGCACGGCAGGCGGCACGCGACGCCGCGCAGGACGCCTATCTCGGCGGTGAGCTCAGCCTGATCGAAGTGCTTCAGGAAGACCGGCAACTGCTCGCCACTCGGGATCAATTGGCCCGACTGCAGTCGGAGCGAGAACGTGCTGCCGTGGCGGCGTTCAGGGCGCTGGGCGGAGGTTGGACGCCGTCCGAGGCGGGCAAGCAAGCGAGCTGAGGATGCGGGTTGGCTGAGCGAGGTGGGGGCGCGGGCACGTCGCGTACGATCGGAGCCTTACCGCTTCACGCGCGCCTCGTGCCTCCAACCCGACGCCAGTTGCTCCTAGCCGTCCTGTCCACCGCAACGTCGGTGCCCGCACGCGCCGACAGCCCGCTGCTGATCACCACCGGCGAGAAATGGGGTGGCGGCTGGGTGGCCGCGCAACTGCTCACGGAGGTCTATCGCCAGGCAGGGCTGCAACTGCGCATCATGCCGCTGCCCCCGTCGCGCGCGAACATGATGACCTTCGATGGCCAGTCGGACGGCGAACTGATCCGCCTGCCCTCCTATGGTGACGATCATCCGCAGCTGATCCGCGTCGACCCTGCGTACTACAGCGTCAGCGTCGCCGCCTACTCGATGCCACAGCGCCGCGTGCAGGTGCAAACGCCCGGCGACCTGCAGGCCTACAGCGTGGGCGGCATCCGCGGGTTCATGTACGTCCAGCGCCTGCTCGGCGAGCACCGCGCCGCGACGCTCGTGCCCAACTCGGAGCAGATGTTCCGCATGCTGCGGCCATCACACCTCGGAGCGCAGCGACAGCGTCAAGTTCAATCTTGCGGTGTGGCGCGTACCGTTTGGCTTGAACGAGCGTTAGGACATCCAAGCTGTAGGCAAAGCGCCAGCCATGCGATCCGCCTTTGACAAAGAGCTGCAGGTAAAGCCCTGCTCCATCGTTGATCCGCTTACGTGAATCGCCCGGCTTGATTGCCTGCAGCGCCTTGTCGCCCGGGATGAGCTGTTTCGCCATTGATTGAACCTCCCAGATGCAAGAACCCATGCATTGCAAGAACCCAAATTTTAGAGTTCTTGCAGAAGTTCATGCACAAATTGCTGGAAGTCAGCGGATGTTCTTGCACCTCCGCGGACAAAGAAAAAGGCCCAAGTAGTTGATTTACTTGGGCCTTCTGGACTTCTCCGGATATCCCCGGATGCATAAGTGGTGGAGCCGGGGGGAATTGAACCCCCGTCCGCAAGCCATCACCGCGCAGTTCTACATGCTTAGTCGTCTGATTTGAATCTCGCGTTCAGGCCGCGCAGCGACACGCTGCCTTTCACGCCAGCCACTAGATCTTGTCCTGCGCCGAGTGGCCCGATGCACGACCAGCCAATGTAAGTGTCTTCTCAGCTTCGCACCTTGCGGCACTAGGCACGGCCCATTGGCGAACCGTCGAGAAGCTCATCCGGTTTTAAGCGGCGAGTGCGAACGTAGAGTCGTTTGCAGTTACTTTGTTTCCAGTGGTTTTACGAGCGAACTGGTGCTCGGCATGCCCTACTACGGATCCGCACCCACGTCGAAACCGGGTCGGCCCCTGAAACAAAAAACAGTACTACGGAAGATAAAGGCAAAACAGCGGCCCGCAAGATGCAAGGCCGCTGTTTTTTAAGTCTTGGGGTGGCTAATGGGACTCGAACCCACGACAACCAGAATCACAATCTGGGACTCTACCAACTGAGCTATAGCCACCGCAGAGCCTGAGATTATAGACCGCAAATTTGCTCTCTACGGCCTACTCTCCGAACTTTTTTACTGGGCCGCCGCAGACGCGGCGGCAGCCACTGGCTTGACGGCCTTGATCACGACCTTGTAGCGCGCCTTGAGTGCCTGGTAGTAGGCCTCGCCTTCGGCCTGCGACCAGGCACGTGCGTACTGCTGCACGACGACCTTGGGGTTGGGCACGGCCGGGTCGCGCGGCACGATCTTCTCGATGCGGGCGACGATATAGCTGCCGTCGCCGGCGTCGGTGCCGAGCGTGGCGGGCAGCTTGCTGGCGTCGGCAGCCATGATGGCTTCGAGCACCTTGGCAGGCAGGTTGCCCGGCTTGGCGCGCGACACGAGTTGCGCATCGCTGAGACCGGCCAGGTCGGCATCGGGCTTTTGCAGCGCGGCCAGGCGAGCGGCGCCGGCCTTGGCGGCCTGCTCGACGGCGAGCTTGTGCACGAGCTGGGCGCGCACGCGATCGCGCACCTGGTCCAGCGGCTGCACGGCGGCCGCGTGATAGGCCACGATGCGCGCGGCGACGAGCTGGTTCGGGCCCGCCTCGATGGCTGCGGTGTTGTGCTTCTTGGTCAGCACGTCATCGCTGAAGACGGCGTCGAGCAGCTTGGTCGAGGCCAGCGGACCGCTGGACATCGGCGTGGGCTTGCGCGTGACGGTAGCGGTCAGGAGCTGCAGCTTGTACTTGTCCACGACGGGCTGCAGGCTGTCGCTCTGCTCGTAGACCATGTTGGTAAAGCCCTCGGCCTCTTCGGCAAAACGCTTCTCCGCGAGCTGCTTGCGAAGCTCTTCCTCGATCTGCGGACGCACCTGCTCGAAGGGCTTCTTGTCGCCGCCGCGGATGCCGGTCAGCTGGATGATGTGATAGCCGAAGTCGCTCTCGACGACGTTGCTGATCTCGCCCTGCTTGAGCGCGTACACCGCGTTCTCGAAGGGCTTGACCATGGCGCCGTGGCCGAACCAGTCGAGGTCGCCGCCGTTGGCTGCCGAGCCTTCGTCCTGCGAGTTCTTGCGCGCGATGTCGGCGAACTGCGCGGGGTTCTTGCGCACCTCGGCGAGCAGCTCGTCGGCCTTGGCCTTGGCCTTGGCGCGATCGGCGGCCGAGGCGCTCTTGTCGACCTTGATCAGGATGTGGCTGGCGCGCCGCTCTTCGGCAACGGTGTAGCGCGCGCTGTTTTCCTTGTAGTAGGCCTGCAGCTCGTCTTCGTTGACCTTGACGCCGGCCTTGAAGGCATCGAGGTCGAGCATGACGTACTGGATGTCGGCGTGCTCGGGCACGGCGAACTGCTTGGCGTTGGCCGAATCCTTGTAGAAGGCCTCGACCTCGGCGTCGCTCGGCTTGATGTCGGCTTCGAAGCTCTTGGGGTCGAAGGCCTGCAGCTGGACCGAGCGCTGCTGCAGCACCGCATCGAACGCGAGGTTGGCGTTCGTGGCGGTCGTGGGCACCGTGGCGATGACGCCGTCGATGACCTGGCGCTGTGAGATTTCCTGGCGCAGGCGCTCGATGAAGCCGCGCGAGGTCAGGCCTTGAGCAGCCAGCACCTGCTTGTTGATGGAGCCGTCGGGGTTGCGCATGAACTGCCATTGCTCGTCATTGCGGAACAGCGACAGGATGCGGCCATCGTCGACGCCCAGGCGCTCGTCCGTCACGGCTTCCTGCAGGACGCGCTGGCGCACGAGGTCTTCGAGCACGCGGTACTTGAACTCGGGCGTGTCGAGCTGCTTGGGGTCGATGGTCGGTTGCGAGTTGCGGATGCGCTCGGCCTGGTTGTGCACGGCGGCGTCCCATTCGGCCTGGGCGATCTTGCGGCCGTTCACGGTGGCCACGGTGGCATTGGCGTCCGACATCAGGCTGGTGTAGCCCTGGATGCCGACCAGCACGAAGCCGGGCAGGATCACCAGCAGCAGCAGGAACTGGAACAGGCGGTTGTTATTACGAACGAACTCGAACATCGATTTCCTCGGGGGTGGGCGGCCAAGCGCCCAAAGAGACAAAGGCGAACCATGGTTCGCCTTTGGGTCACGCATGCGCTTCGGGAGCGCGGCATTGTAGCCAACACGTGGTGGGTGCTAACGGACTCGAACCGCTGACATCTTCTGTGTAAGAGAAGCGCTCTACCAACTGAGCTAAGCACCCGGGATTCGAACATCCCGGACGAGACGGACCGGAATCAGTTGACGGCGTCTTTGAGCGCCTTGCCGGGACGGAACTTCGGCACCTTGGCCGACTTGATCTTGATGGCGTCGCCCGTGCGCGGGTTACGACCGGTGCGCGCTGCACGTTTTGTTACCGCGAACGTGCCGAAGCCGACGATCGACACGCTGCCGTTCTTCTTGAGCGTCGTCTTGACGCCGCCGATCAGCGCCTCAAGCGCACGCCCGGCCGCGGCCTTGGAGATGTCGGCCTGCTTGGCGATGTGCTCGATCAATTCGGACTTGTTCACCTTGATGTCCCCTTGGATAGGAATGCACGTTGCGGTTGATGGGGCGGCTGTTGGAGGCCGCTGCATGAGACGACTTGTGCCTTGCTGCGCCCACGGTCCTGCAGATCGCGGGGAAGCGGATTCTATGCCCTTTGATTGCGCGGCCCGAGCAGGGAAAAGTCCCGATATTTCTCAGCGCGCCCGCGCGCGGATCTCGGGCAGCGCCTTGCGCAGGTAGTACACCATCGACCAGATGGTGAGCACCGCCGCCACGTAGATCAGCGCGGTGCCCCACTCGTGCGTGTCGATCAGTCCGAGCAGCTTGCCGTCGAAAAGCAGGAAGGGGATCGCCACCATCTGCACGGTCGTCTTGACCTTGCCGAGCATGTGCACGGCCACACTCCGCGCCGCACCGATCTGGGCCATCCATTCGCGCAGCGCCGAGATCGTGATCTCGCGGCCGACGATGACCAGCGCCACGAGCGCATCCACGCGCTTCAGGTGCAGCAGCACCAGCAGCGAGGCGCAGACCATCAGCTTGTCGGCCACCGGGTCCAGGAAGGCGCCGAAGGCCGAGGTCTGGTTGAGCTTGCGCGCCAGATACCCGTCGAGCCAGTCCGTCAGGGCCACGACGATGAAGAGCACCGTCGCGAAGAGGTTCTCTGGCTCGCCTTCGCCAAGGTAGTAGACCCCGACGATGGCCGGGATGGCCGCGATGCGCGCCCAGGTCAGCAGGGTGGGTAGCGTGAAGAACATGGGCGGGGATTGTGCGTCAATCTGGGGCTCAGTCCAGCGAGCGCGGCTTGAAGCGATGCGCGTCGTTGAACAGGAAGGTCTCGACAAAGATCCACGGCCGCGGCAGGTGCCGCACATCGCCGAAGGGCGCGGCGCGCCTGACCGCGTCGATGGCGAGCTGCACGCATTCCTTGGCCTCCTGCGGTTCCCGCAGCACCTTGATGTGCCTGATGCTGCCGTCGGCGTTCAGCTCGATCTCCAGCACGGGAATGCCCAGCAGGATGTCGGGCGGCTGGCCCATGTAGGTCTTGTCGGGATTGGCCGCCACCATGCGCTCGGCTGCCTGGCGGCGCAGGTCGTCGAGGCTGCGCGGCACGCGCGGCGGCGGCAGCTGCGGGCCGATGGGCGGCGTGGCCAGCGGCGACGGGGCGGGAGGAGCGGGGGGCACGGGCGGCATCGCGGGCGGTTGGGTGACAGAAGGTGGTGGAGGGTACAGCGGCACGCTGGTGCATGCAGCCAGGAAGGCAACACTGGTGCAGACGAGACGGCGACGGGACTTCATCATGGCCTCTGCTCCTGCTAATGGTTGGTTTCAGCGCAATACGCGATGGATTTCCACGGCAAGCTCGCATGTTCTGCGCCTCAGCGCAGCACGCGGTAGATTTCCTCGGCAAGCTCGCGTGAGATGCCCTTGACGGTGGCGATCTCCTCGACGCTGGCCGCCGCCACGCCACGCACGCCGCCAAAGCGCTGCAGCAACTGCGCACGCTTCTTGGGGCCGACGCCGGGCACATCCTCGAGGCGCGAGCCGCCGGTGCGGGCGCTGGCGCGTCGGGCGCGCATGCCGGTGATGGCGAAACGGTGCGCCTCGTCGCGAATCTGCGCCACGAGCATCAGCGCCGCCGAGTCGCGACCGAGGTAGACCTTGGGCCGGCCGTCGGCAAAGACGAGCTCTTCGAGGCCGACCTTGCGGCCCTCGCCTTTCTCGACACCGACGATCAGCGCCAAATCAAGGCCCAGCTCCTCGAACACCTCGCGCGCCATCGACACCTGGCCGCGCCCGCCGTCGACGAGCACGATGTCGGGCAGCCGCCCGGTGCCGAGCTGCGCGGCCTCGGCGAGCTTGGCGTAGCGCCGCGTCAGCACCTGGCGCATGGCGGCGTAGTCGTCGCCGCCGGTGATGCCTTCGATGTTGTAGCGGCGGTATTGGCTGCTCTGCATCTGGTGCGCCTCGAAGACAACGCAGGACGCGACCGTCGCCTCGCCGGCCGTGTGGCTGATGTCGAAGCACTCGACGCGGAAGGCATCGACTTCGCTGACCGAGAGATCGAGCGCCTCGATCAGCGCGCGCGTGCGGGCCTGCTGCGAGCCCTCGTCGGCCAGGAGGCGCGCCAGCGCGAGCTCGGCGCCCTTGATGCACATCTCCTGCCAGATACGGCGCTGGCCCCGCGGCTGCTCCTGCAGCGTGACGCGGCGGCCGGCCTGCTGGCTCAGCGCCTCGCCGAGCGCCGCGTCGACCTCGGTGCTCAGCACGATCAGCGGCGGCACGTCGGCGCCCAGGTAGTGCTGCGCCATGTAGGCCTCGAGCACCTGGCGTTCGGGCGTAGGCAGCACGGCGGCGGCTTCGCTGTCCGGGCCGTCGTCGTCAGCCAGGCGCAGGGCCGTCGCGTCCTCCACATGCTTGGGGAAGAAGGCTCGGTCGCCCAGGTGGCGGCCACCGCGCACCATCGCGAGGTTCACGCAGGCGCGCCCGCCCTGCACCTTGACGGCGAGGATGTCGACATCGCGGTCGCGCCCCGTCGCGCTGCTCTCGTCCACGGCCTGCTGGTGCAGTACCTTGGCCAACGCCTGGATCTGGTTGCGGACCTCGGCCGCTTCCTCATAACGCTGAACTTCAGCGTAGGCCGCCATCTCGGCCTGCAGGCCGGCCATGACCTCGTCAGTCTGACCCAGCAGAAACTGCTCGGCCTTGCTCACGGCGCGGGCGTAGTCGCCGCCCTGCCCTTCGGGCACGCAAGGGCCCGAACAGCGCCGGATCTGGTACAGCAGGCAGGGCCGGCTGCGATGGTTGAAGACGGTGTCCTCGCAGGTGCGCAGGCGGAACACCTTCTGGATCAGCTGGATCGTCTCCTTGACGGCCCAGGCGCTCGGGTAGGGCCCGAAATAGCGGTGCCGCTTGTCGACCGCGCCGCGGTAGTAGCTCACGCGCGGAAAGGCATGACCGCTGAGCTTGAGGTAGGGGTAGCTCTTGTCGTCGCGGAAGAGGATGTTGAACTTCGGGTCGAGCGCCTTGATCAGGTTGTTCTCGAGCAGCAGCGCCTCGGCCTCGGTGCGCACGACGGTGGTTTCGAGCCGCGCGATGCGGGCGACCATCATGCCGATGCGCGTGCCGCCGTGGTCCTTGTGGAAATAGCTCGAGACGCGCTTCTTGAGGCTCTTGGCCTTGCCGACATAGAGCACCTGGTCCTGCGCGTCGAAGTAGCGGTAGACACCGGGCAGCGCCGGCAGCGCCGCGACCTCGGCCAGAACACGCTCGCGCACGGCCAGCGCGGCCTCCTCCATCTTGGCCACGCGCTCGGCCTCGGCCGCTTCGATCGCCGCGCGCTCGGCCGCCCACTCGGCCTGGGCCTGGGCGCCGAGTTCGGACGGATCGGTGGGCGCGCGCGGCGTCGAGTCATCGGGATCATGCATGGGGGCGGATGATAATTTCGCGATGCAAGAGACCTGGGAGCTGTTCTGCCGCGTGATCGACAACTACGGCGACATCGGCGTGAGCTGGCGCCTTGCGCGCGACCTCGCGACGCGCGGCCGCCGCGTGCGTCTGTGGGTCGATGATGCCGCCGCGCTGGGCTGGATGGCACCGCAGGGCTGGCCTCAAGGTATCGAGGTGTTGCCCTGGGAAGCTGCAGCGTCGGCCGATCATGTTGGCGATGTCGTCGTCGAGACCTTCGGCTGCGAGCTGCCCGAGCGCTTCGTTGCCGCCATGGCCGGGCGCGCAACGCCGCCGCGCTGGATCAACCTCGAATACCTGAGCGCCGAGGACTACGTCGAACGCAGCCACGCCCTGGCCTCGCCGCAATTCAGCGGCCCGGGCCAGGGTCTCGTCAAGCATTTCTTCTACCCGGGCTTCACGCCGCGCACCGGTGGGCTGCTGCGCGAGCCGGGGCTGATCGAGGCACAGCCAGGCTTCGACCGGCGCGCCTGGCTGGCGGCACGCGGCATCGCCCACGAGGGCGAGCGCATCGTCAGCCTGTTCGCCTACGCCAACGCGGATGTCCGGCGCCTCCTGGGCCTGCTCGCCGATGCGCCGACGCTGGTGCTGGCCTGCGCCGGCGCCCTGCCGCCCGGCGAGCTGGCGCCGACGACGCGCTGGCACGCGCTGCCGCTGCTGAGCCAGCCCGAGTACGACCACCTGCTCTGGTCCGCCGACCTCAACTTCGTCCGCGGCGAGGACTCCTTCGTGCGCGCCCAGTGGGCCGGCAAACCCTTCGTCTGGCACATCTACGAGCAGGACGACGGCGTGCATGCCGCCAAGCTCGACGCCTTCCTGGCGCGCTACGCACCGGGCGATCCCATGGCGCAGCTCTGGCGCGCCTGGAACGGCCTGGCCGGATGGCCGGCCGAACTGCCCTCGCTCGACACGGCTGCGCCGCTGGCCTGGCGTGCGAAGCTGCTCGCCCAGCCCGACCTCGTGACCCAGCTGCTGGACTTCACACGCTCCTGCTAGAATTACAGGCTTTGCGCGACGGCCGTCGTGCGCCCTGGATCATCTGCCGTGGTCTGCCATTGAGTGGCACCACGGATTCCCGGGGCGGCCGTGGGCGCACCGGACACAACCTTCCCACGGAATACCCATGAAACTCGCTCAAGAAATCCGCGCCGGCAACGTGATCATGCAGGGCAAGGACCCGATGGTCGTGCTCAAGACCGAATACAGCCGAGGTGGCCGCGGTGCCGCCACGGTCCGCATGAAGATGAAGAACCTGCTGAACGGCGCAGGCACGGAAACCGTCTTCAAGGCCGACGACAAGATGGAGCAGATCGTTCTCGACAAGAAGGACTGCACCTACACCTACTTCGCCGACCCGATGTACGTCTTCATGGACAGCGAGTACAACCAGTTCGAGGTCGAGGCCGAGAACATGGGCGACGCCATCTCCTACCTCGAAGACAACATGGGCGTCGAAGTCGTGTTCTACGACGGCAAGGCCATCTCCGTTGAAATGCCGACGTCGGTCGTGCGCGAGATCGAGACCGAGCCGGCCGTCAAGGGCGACACCTCGGGCAAGGTCATGAAGCCGGCGCGCCTCAAGGGCACGGGCTTCGAGATCCCCGTGCCGCTGTTCGTCGAGAACGGCGACAAGATCGAAATCGACACCCGCACGCACGAATACCGCAAGCGCGTCTAAGCAGCGTTTCGGGCAAACAAAAAGGCACCCTCGGGTGCCTTTTTTCGTTTCTGGCCAGATTCAGTGCGGCTGCTGTGCCGCCGCGTGCGCAGCCTTGCCATGCTTGGCCGGCTTGCCGTGCTTCGCCTTCTTGGCCTTGCCGGCGGGCTTTGCGGGCTTCTTGCCGTGCTTGGCCGCCTTGTCGTGCTTGCCGTGCTTCGCAGGCTTTTGCTTCTGTTTGGCACCGTGCTTGACGCCGACGACGGCGGGGGCCACCGGGTCGCCCGCCTGATGGACGGCTCGGGCCTGGGCAGGCAGCGCGGCGAGGGCAAAGGTGGACAACGCTGCGCACAGCAGCAAAGACTTGAACTTCATGCGGTATTGAAAACGTGCGGGATGGAAAAAGACTTGGGGAGGTGGTCCGGCGCGAGGCTCAGGTGAAGACGCCTTGCCGCAGCCATTTGGTCGCGACCCACTTCTCGCCGGCAACGACGGGCGCGCCGCCGTGCAGCGTCAGCGTCATCGGGTGCGGGCGGTCGTAGCTGAAGTAGACCGCGTTGCCCTTGATGGGCGCGACGTCGAGCTTGATGTCCGGAAAGACCGTGGCGCCGCCGGCGTCCGGCGTGTTCAGGTACATCACCAGCGTGCCGACACGTTGGCCGCCGCGCTTGAGGATGGCGCGCGAGCTGACGTGAGTTGGGTCGAAGTAGTCGTAATGAGGCAGGTATTCCGCGCCGGGCCGGTAGCGCAGCACCTGCAGGCCTTCGCCGTGGTCGACGGGCCAGTCGAGCAGCGCGCCGATGCGCCGCTCGATGCGCTGGATGAGCGGGTTCTCGCCGCGCTCGAAGAACATGCCGTCGCTCGTGCGCGCGGCGTTGACCTCGCTGCCCTCGCTGCCCGTGGCGACTGTCTCGGAGCGCGCGAGGCGCTGGCGCGACTGGACGATCATCTCGTCGCATTCTTCGTCGGACAGCAGCCCGCCGAAGACGATGACACGCGGGTGCTGCAGCGCCATCAGGATCTTGACGTCGCGGTCCGAGGCACGCACGACGGGCCGGCCCTGCGTGAGGTCGGGCTCGGGCACGCGGGTCGGCTCTGGCAGGCCGCGCGCCTGGGCGTCCTCGGCCAGGTGCTTTTCGAGCGTCTCTTCAAGCGCCTGGACGGCCACGTCGTGGTCCCAGCCGCTGGAGACCATGGCGGCCAGCACCTGCTCGGGCTTGTGCCCGGCGCTCGCCTGTTCGACGATCCACTGGCGCAGTTCGGGCGTGATGGTCTGCTGGGTCATCCCTCGATTTTCCTTCGAAACACGAGCCTGTCCGTGGCGGAAGCGCTGCGCACGAAGGCATAGCCCTCGCGGTCGAAACCGAGCAAGGCCTCGGGCGACTCGATGCGCTTGTCGATCGCGTAGCGCGCCATCAGGCCGCGCGCGCGCTTGGCGAAGAAGCTGATGACCTTGTACTCGCCATTCTTCCAGTCCTCGAAGACGCATTCGATCACGCGCGGCTTCAGGGCCTTGCGATCGGCCGCCTTGAAGTACTCCTGCGAGGCCAGGTTGATGATGACCGGCATGCGCTCTGCAGCCGCGCGCTGGTTGAGGTGCTCGGCGATGCGGTCGCCCCAGTAGCTGTAAAGCCCGCTGCCGCCTGGATGCTCCAGGCGCGTGCCCATTTCGAGCCGATAGGGCTGCAGCCGGTCGAGCGGGCGCAGCACGCCGTACAGACCCGACAGGATGGCGACGTGCGCCTGCGCCCAGGCGAGGCCGTCGAGATCGAGACTCTTGGCGTCCAGGCCACCGTAGACGTCGCCGTCGAAGGACCACGCCGCGGGACGACGGTTCTGGGGCGTGGGCTTCTGGCGCCAGGCCTTGTAGCGCGCCACGTTGAGCTGCGAAAGCGCTGGCGACAGATCCATCAGCGCGCCGATGTCCGCGGCGCTGTAGCTGCGCAGCAGCTTGATCAGTTCGGCGGACTGGCGCGGGAACTGCGGCTCGGTGAGCTGGGCCAGCACCGCGTCAGGCACCGGCGTCTCTTCATCGAGCGACTTGGCGGGAGAGAGCAAAAAAAGCATGGCGCGGATTGTGACTGCATCCGCGCCATGGTTCCCCCTTGCGCCGGCGGGCGCGACCGGCTCTATTACTTCGCCAGCAGGACGTTGACGCCCGAGACGTCCGACGGCTGCAAGGTGCCGTTCGCCTGGCGCAGCCTGAGGCCGGCGACGAGCGTGTCGTAGCGCGCCTTGGCGAGCTGCGCCTCGGTCGTGTAGAGCTGGCTCTGAGCGTTCAGCACATCGATGTTGACGCGCACGCCGACCTTGTAGCCCAGCTGCGTGGCCTCGAGCGAGAGCTTGCTCGACGCTTCTGCCGCCTCGTAGGCCTTGACCTGCGCGCGCAGCGATTCGACGTTGAGGAAGGCGCTGCGCGTGGCCTGGGTCACCGAGCGGCGCGCGAAGTCGAGGTCGTCGCTGGCCTTTTCTTCGAGCTTGAGCTTCTCGAGAATGGCGCCCGACACCGCGCCGCCGGTGTACAGCGGGTAGGTGATCGAGACACCGACCGTGGCGGAACGCGTCGTGCCCGCGCCGGCGCTCGTCGAAAGAGCACCGGGCAGGTTGTTGCGCACGTTCTGCGCGCCCAGCGTGCCGGTCGCGTCCACCGTCAAACCACCCGAGGCGCGGGCCTTCTTGGTGTCGAGGCGCGCCACTTCGAGGCCGAGCTCCGCCTTGCGCACGGTGGGCGACTGCGCGCCCTGCCCGACCCAGTCCTCGACATCGTCGGTCGGCAACGCCGGCAGCGCGACCGGCTGCAGCAGCGGCTTGGGCGCGACGCCCTTGCGGCCGACAAGCTGGTCGAGCACGACCTGCTTGACGTGCAGGTCGTTGTCGGCGGCGATCTCCTGCGCGATGGCGAGGTCGTAGCGGGCCTGCGCTTCGCGGGTGTCGGTGATCGTGGCCGTGCCGACTTCGAAATTGCGCTTGGCCGACGCGAGCTGCTCGGCGATCGCCGTCTTGTTGGCGCGCGAGGTCGTCAGCGTGTCCTGGGCCGCAAGCACGTCGAAATACGCCTGCGCGACGCGGACGATCAAGTCCTGCTCGGCCGTGGCGAGGTCGGCCGCAAAGATGCCCAGCGACTGGCGCGCCTGCTCGATCGTGGCCGAATTGCCCGGGTTGTAGACGGCCATCTTGCCATTGAAGCCGGCCGTCGAGGTGGTGGTGTTGAGCCGCGAGACGGGCAACGGAATCGAACTGCCCGTGCTCTGGTCCACGCCCAAGCTCGATTCGCCAGGCGGGATCGAACTCGTTTGGTACTGGCTCGTCACGCCAATGCCCAGAGTCGGTCGCGCCAGCGCCTCGGCCTGCTGCAGCTTGTACTGCGCCGTGTCGGCCAATGCGCGGGCCGAGAGATAAGTCGCGTCATACACGCGCGCCGCGTCGTACAGCTCCTGCAGGCTTTGCGCGTGCGCCCCGGTCACGCTGCCGAAGGCAAGCGCCAGCGCCAGGCTGAGACGGCCGAGGGGAAGGGAGCGGCCGGTTTTCGTGGCACGGTGATCTTGCATGGGCTTCCTTGTCTTGTTGACGGTTCGAATCTTCTCGGACGCGGTTTATAGCCGCCCACCCTGTCGCCGTGCTGCCGGAATGCGACGAGTTGCAGCCTGGAAGCCCCGCACGGCCGGTTTGGCGCGACGGGGCGTCAAGCTCAGAACGAGAACGCCTTGGGCTCCGCGAAGCCGACGAGCCGCTGCGCGACCGTGTCGAAGATCGCGCGCGCAACAAAGCTGTGCTCGGCCGTGCGCGTGATGATCTGCGCCACCATCACCGGCTCGCTGCCGACGATGGCGAACAGGCGGCCGCCGACCTTGAGCTGTTCGAGCAGGGCCTGCGGCACTTCGGCCACCGAGCCCGACATCACGATCGCGTCGAACGGCGCTTCGGCTGCCAGGCCCGCGGCACCATCCTGCTGATGCACCGTCACGTTGACAGCACCCGCGCGGCGCAGGTTCTCGGTGGCCTTGGCGGCCAGGCCCGGATCGGTCTCGAGCGTATGCACGGCCTGGACCTTGTGGCCCAGCAGCGCTGCCATGTAGCCAGAGCCCGTGCCGATCTCGAGCACTTTCTCGTGGCGCTGGAACTGCATCTCCTGCAGGATGCGCGCCTCGACGCGCGGGGGCAGCATGGACTGGCCGGCGCCGAGCGGCACCTCGACGTCCATGAACGCCAGCGAGCGATGCTCGGCCGGCACGAAGTCCTCGCGCCGGACCACGGCGAGCAGGGACAGCACGCTGGGATCGAGCACGTTCCAGGGGCGGATCTGCTGTTCGATCATGTTGAAGCGGGCTTGTTCGGTATTCATCACGTGTCCTCTGCGGAACGATTGCGGCAAAGCCGCGATTCTATGAGGCCTATGAGGCACGGCGACCCTCGCCCGGCGCGAGCAGCCCATGCATCAGCAGATCGAGCTGCGTCTCGAGCACCTGCTGTGGCAGGGCCGCATCGCTGGACGCGCAAGGGCCGAACGAATGCTCGGCCAGGATCAAATGGAGCAGCGGTCCGATCAGCACCTGCACGGTCGCCATCACCGGCACCGGGCGGAACTCGCCGTTGGCAATGCCGCGCTCGAGCAGCGCACCGAGCAGCCGGTGCGTGGGCTCGATGACCTCCTCGCTGTAGAAGGCCGCCAGTTCGGGCAGTCCGTGGCCTTCGGCCAGCATGATCTTGCTGAGCCCGCCGGCCGGCCCCTGGCCGATGCGCCGCCACCATTCCTCCATGAAATGGGCCAGCAGGCCGGCCATCGGGCCGTCGTATTGGTCCAGCATGGCCTGGCCGTCGCTGATGCGCTCGGCCAGGTGCTCTCGCACAACCGCCTTGAAGAGCTCTTCCTTGCTCGGGTAGTAGAGGTACAGCGTGCCCTTGGACACGCCGGCGCGCGCGGCGACCTCTTCGGAGCGCGTCGCGGCGAAGCCCTTCTCGACGAACAGCGCCACCGCGGCGTCACGCAGCTCCTGCGGGCGCGCGTCCTTGCGGCGCTGGCGCGCAGGTGCGGCTTCGGTGGTGGTGTCGGTGCGGGCGGCGGGCATGGGCTGTACTGACTGATGAGTCAGTAATGCTATGCATGCCCGCCGGAGCGGTCAATGCTGCCGATGCAACGCTAAGCATGCGCCAAGTGCGCCCGGCTATCATCCGCCGCTTTCGCATCCCACCCGTACCGACCGGTCGTATCGCTCGCATGGACTATCTGCAAATCCTCATCCTCGCCGTCATTCAGGGCCTTGCCGAACTGCTGCCGGTCTCCAGCTCCGCCCACGTCATCACGGCCGAGAAGCTGATGAACCTGGACCCGACCACGCCGGAGATGACGCTGCTGCTCGTGATGCTGCACACCGGCACGATGTTCTCGACCATCGTCTACTTCTGGTCGGCCTGGAAGCGCAGCTACTTCTCGTCGATGGACGCGTTCAAGACCAATGCGGTCTGGATCATCGCGGCCACGGCGCTGACCGGCATCGTCGGCTACGGTCTGATGACGGTCATCAAGCATGTCTTCATGTCGCACCAGCCGGACTTCGAGATCGAGCACCTGTTCGGCAACGCCCGCCTCGTGGCCGCGGCGCTGGCGGCGGCTGGCGTGCTGATCATCCTGTCCTCGCGCATCCGCGAGAACCCGCACGGCGGCCTGAGCCTCGGCCGCGCCGCGCTGATCGGCGCCGTCCAGGGCCTGTGCCTGCCCTTCCGCGGCTTCTCGCGCTCGGGGGCGACGATCTCGGCCGGCCTGATCGCCGGCGTGGCGCGTCGTCGCGCCGAAGAGTTCAGCTTCGCGCTGGCCGTCGTGCTGACGCCCGCCGTGATCGTGCGCGAGGCCTGGCGCGTCCACAAGGCGCAGGCTGCCATGACCACCGAGCAGGCCAGCGCCTTCCTGCACCTCTACACGCCCGGCCTGGTCGGCATGGCGATGAGCTTCGTGGCCGGCCTGCTGGCGCTGCGCTGGCTGTCGCGCTGGCTCGAGGGCGACCGCTGGCATCTGTTCGGCGGCTACTGCCTCGTCGCCTCGCTCGCCGTCCTGTGGGTCGGCTGAAGCCCCACATCGCATGGCGATGTGACACCAGAACTAAAATCGGCCCATGACCATCACGATCAAGAACGCCGACGACGTCGCAGGCATGCGCATCGCCGGCCGCCTCGCCTCCGAGGTGCTGGACATGCTGACGGCCCACGTCAAGCCCGGCGTCACGACCGAACAGCTCGACAAGCTGGCGCACGACCACATCACCCAGGTCCAGGGTGCGATCCCGGCGCCGCTGAACTACTGCCCGCCCGGCTACACGCCCTATCCGAAGTCGATCTGCACGTCGATCAACCATCAGGTCTGCCACGGCATCCCGAACGACCGGCCGCTCAAGAACGGCGACATCGTCAACATCGACGTCACGGTCATCAAGGATGGCTGGCATGGCGACACGAGCCGCATGTTCATCGTCGGCGAAGGCTCCATCGCCGCCAAGCGGCTGTGCAACTTCACCTACGAAGCCATGTGGAAGGGCATCGCCAAGGTCAAGCCGGGCGCGCGCCTGGGCGACATCGGCCATGCCATCCAGACCTTCGCCGAAGCCAACGGCTTCTCGGTCGTGCGCGAGTTCTGCGGCCACGGCATCGGCCGCGTCTTCCATGAAGAGCCGCAGGTGCTGCACTACGGCCGGCCCGGCACGCTCGAAGAACTCGTGCCCGGCATGATGTTCACGGTCGAGCCCATGATCAATCAGGGCCGGCGCGAGATCCGCGAGACCGGTGACGGCTGGACCATCGTCACCAAGGACCGCTCGCTCTCGGCCCAGTGGGAGCACACCGTGCTCGTGACCGACACCGGCTACGAGGTCATGACGCTCTCGGCCGGCAGCCCGCCGCCACCGGCCTTCATCACGGCCGCCTAGTGTCGAGCGTGTCGGCCGCCGCCCGCCCGGACGCCGCTCAGGACCTGCGGCAACAGCGCCAGGCCTTCAAGGCCGGCAAGCAGGCGCTCATCGACGCCTTCATGGCCGCGCGGCCGACGGTCAGCGCCGCTCGCAAGCTGCTGCACGCGCTGGCCCGCCACACCGACGCCCAACTCGAGCTGCTCTGGCAGCAGGCCGGCATGCCGCCGGGCGCCGCGCTGATCGCCGTCGGCGGCTTCGGCCGCGGCGAGCTCTACCCCTACTCCGACGTCGACGTGCTGGTGCTCCTGCCCGAGCCCGGCGAGGACGGCACGCCCGACCTGCACACCGAGGCCGGCGCCGGCCTGCGCGCCAGCGTCGAAGGCTTCATCTCGGCCTGCTGGGACATCGGCCTGGAAATCGGCTCCTCGGTCCGCACCGCCAGCGAATGCGTGGCCGAGGCCGGCGGCGACGTCACCATCCAGACCGCGCTGCTCGAGTCCCGCCCCATCTGCGGCGACAAGGCGCTCTACCGCCGCCTCGCCCGCCAGCTCGACGCGAGCATGGACGCCCGCGCCTTCCTGCGCGCCAAGACGCTGGAGATGCGCCAGCGCCACGTCAAGTTCGAGGACACGCCCTACGCGCTCGAGCCCAACTGCAAGGAAAGCCCCGGCGGCCTGCGCGACCTGCAGGTCCTGATGTGGATCGCCCGCGCCGCGCGCCTGGGCAAGACCTGGAAGGCGCTCGCCGCGCGCGGCCTGATCACGCCTTTCGAGAGCCGCCAGCTGCAGCGCAACGAGGGCCTGCTCGCGCTGATCCGCGCGCGCCTGCACGCCGTCGCGGGCCGCCGCGAAGACCGTCTCGTCTTCGACCTGCAGACCGCCGTGGCCGAGAGCTTCGGCTACCGCGGCACGCACGACCAGCGCGCCTCCGAAGTCCTCATGCGGCGCTACTACTGGGCCGCCAAGGCCGTCGGCCAGCTCAACCAGATCCTGCTGCTCAACCTCGAAGAGCAGATCAACGGCTCGCAGCAGGACCTGATGCGGCCGATCGACGAGGACTTCCTCGACCGTGCCGGCATGCTCGAAGTCGCCAGCGACGACCTCTACGAGCGCAAGCCCCACGCGATCCTGCGCACCTTCCTCGTCTACCAGCAGACGCGTGGTATCAAGGGCCTGTCGGCGCGAACCCTGCGCGCGCTCTATCACGCCCGCGCGCTCATGAACGGCGCGTTCCGCCGCGACCCGGTGAACCGCAGCACCTTCATGACCATCCTGCGCCAGCCCGAAGGGCTGACGCACGCGCTCCGGCTCATGAACCAGACCTCGGTGCTCGGCCGCTACCTCTGGGTCTTCCGCGCCATCGTCGGGCAGATGCAGCACGATCTCTTCCACGTCTACACCGTGGACCAGCACATCCTCATGGTGCTGCGCAACGTGCGCCGTTTCTTCATCCCCGAGCACGCGCACGAGTACCCGTTCTGCTCGCAGCTCGCCGCGCAGTTCGACAAGCCCGAGCTGCTGTACATCGCCGCCCTCTTCCACGACGTCGCCAAGGGCCGCGGCGGCGACCACTCCGAACTCGGCGGCGACGAGGCCCGCCGCTTCTGCCGCGATCACGGCCTCGACAAGGCCGACACCGAACTCGTCGTCTTCCTCGTGCGCGAGCACCTGAGCATGTCCCGCGTGGCCCAGAAAGAAGACCTCTACGACCCCGCCGTCGTCGAGAACTTCGCCCGCAGCATGGGCGACGCGCGCCACCTCACCGCGCTCTTCCTGCTCACCGTGGCCGACATCCGCGGCACCAGCCCCAAGGTCTGGAACGCCTGGAAGGGCAAGCTGCTGATCGACCTCTACCGCGCCACGCTGCGCAGCCTCGGCGGCGCCCAGCCCAACCGCGACGCCGAGATCGAGACGCGCAAGCAGGAAGCCCGCCACGCGCTCGCCCTGCACTCCATGCTGCCGGGCACTGAAGACGCACTCTGGAAGACGCTCTCCGTCAGCTACTTCGCCCGCCACGAGGCCGCCGACCTCGAATGGCACGCCCGCGAACTCTGGCGCCACGTCGACACCCAGGCCGCCATCGTGCGCGCCCGCCCCTGGCCCATCGGCGACGGCCTCGAAGTGCTCGTCTATGGCCCGGACCAGGCCGACATGTTCGCTCGCATATGCGGTTACTTCGACGGCGCGGGCTTCAACATCCTGGACGCCAAGGTCCACACCACGCAAAAGGGCTACGCGCTCGACACCTTCCTGGTGGCCGGAGCCGACCTCGACGCCCACGAGCGCGACCTCGTCCCGCTCGTCCAGTCCAAGCTCGCCCACGTGCTGGCCGAGCGCGGGCCCCTGCCCGAACCGCGCCGCTCGCGCCTCTCACGCCGCGTCAAGAGCTTCCCCTTCACGCCGCGCATCGCGCTGCGCCCCGACGAACGCGGCGACAGCTGGGTCCTTTCCATCAGCACCACCGACCGCGCCGGCCTGCTCTACGCCATCGCCCGTGTGCTCGCGCGCCACGGCATCAACCTCCAGCTCGCGCGCGTCATGACGCTCGGCGAACGCGTCGAAGACACCTTCCTCGTCGACGGCGCCGCGCTCCAGCAGAACAAGATCCAGCTCCAGATCGAGACCGAGCTCCTCGACGCCGTCGCCTTGCCTGGCTGAGCTATACTTTTTTCTCGCGTGGGGGGGTAGCTCAGCTGGGAGAGCGTCGCGTTCGCAATGCG
>Ga0213872_10000353_pt1 | contig 38783 bp, 31 predicted proteins | sample VelepicomBERX_R2_FD_160071 | JGI IMG/M metagenome (GOLD analysis project Ga0213872, IMG submission 160071) | Rhizosphere microbial communities from Vellozia epidendroides in rupestrian grasslands, the National Park of Serra do Cipo, Brazil - RX_R2 | ecosystem: Host-associated > Plants > Roots >... | reverse complement strand
CTTGATGAGGCGCCGCGCGCAAGGGAGTGAGTAGCCGCCGGCGCATTCTCATCGACACCGCGGCGGCATAGCGCCACTCCCGTCTCCGAGGCGGTCAGGGAGCCGTCCCGATCGAATTTCGAGAACGAATCGCCGGAGGATTAGCAACAAAATGGAGCATGCACTGAGTTTGTGGATTTCTAAATTCCGATACGAGAATGGACAGCCAGATTGGCGGATGTAGCCAGTGCAGATTTCGCGACCAGCCGGCAACCGGCAAACGCAGCGTGCGCTTCGAGAGCGTGAGAAGAACGTGATACTGCCCTTGCAAGGCGCTATGCTTGACTTGGCTGGCGCGGCGAGTCTATAGAAAGGCACTTCTTAGCCGGAACTCGGTTGCCAATCAAGTCGATGTCCCGACGTCCAAACCGCAAAATGGCAACGATCTACTTTGCCGCTGTGGTACGGTCCCTCTTGTGTCTTGCCTACGTTCTCGGCGCGGTTCCGGCCGTTGCTGCTGCGGAACAGGGATCCAGACCGCACACAGTACCAAAAGCAAGTGTTGATCCTCGGCCAATTGTCTTGCTCATCGTCGACGGAACGGACCTGCGGTTCACGCGACCTTCTAGGACGGATGAGCTCTCCCAAACCAAAGTCGGCCAGATTGCACAGGACCGGAATCCGGGTTTTATGTGGTTTGGCACGCAGTATGGACTTAACCGATTCGACGGTTACAATTTCAAAATCTTTGTTCATGAATCAGGAAATCCCAAGAGCCTCAGTGGGGTACTCATCAGTTCTTTGTTCACGGCTCGCGACGGCACGCTATGGGTCGGGTGCGATCAATTCCTCAATAAATTCAACCAAGTGACCGAAACGTTTACACGGTACCCGGTTCCGTTCGTTACCTACATTAGTCAGGACACCAGCGGAATTCTCTGGTTAGCAACCGGAACCGGCTTGTATAGTTTGGATCCAGCCACCGGACGAATCCGCCGCTACTCGCACGATCCGAACGATCCTTCAAGCCTCAGCAGCGACAACGTTAAATCAAGTGGAGAGGACAAGAGCGGCAGGTTTTGGGTTGCGACTACCCAAGGTCTGGATGAGTTCGATCGCAGGACGGGAAAGATAGCGCTTCATATTCCCGTTCAAGAACCATCGGACGTCCTTTCATTCTATGAGGACCGCTTCGGTGTGTTTTGGATATTTCAGGTTTCCCGGAACACGTTGGCTGTGTTTGACCGCAAGACAAACACCTTGACTCCCTATTCGTTTCGCGAGGAGCGATCGCCCGGTACTGCCTTGACTGGTGTGACGGCAATGGTTGAAGACCAGACTGGCACGCTGTGGGTTAGCACACACGGCGCTGGTTTGCTTAAATTTGATCGGGAGCATCGGAGATTTATCCGTTATCGCAATAACCCCTCCGTCCCTGACAGCCTCCCTCAAGACGATGTGGAGAGCCTGTTTGTCGACCGTGAGGGGAGTATCTGGGCTGGCCTAGGAAGTAGGGGACTCACCCGCTTTGCTACGAAGCCGCTGCCCTTTAGGAGGCTTCCGCACAATCTCGGTGATCCGAACAGCGTTGGTAATCCCTTTATCGGAGCAATTTACGAGGATCGGGAGGCGAATTTGTGGATCGGTACCCCTGACGCACTCCACCGCATTGACCAGGCCGGGAACTGCACCTCCTACCGCAGGACTGCCGGATCGGGTGCAAGAACCGACGCCATCACAATACGCGAAGACCGCTCAGGCAATCTATGGGTTGGTACTTATGGCCACGGGCTCCTTCGTCTCGACCCGCGGACAGGGGAATTCAAGACCTACCGGCACGATCCGGCAAATCCATACAGCTTGAGCGACGACTTTGTGTCGCGTCTGCTTATCGACCATAAGGGGACTCTCTGGGCAGCCAGCTCGGAGGCGCTGAACCGTTTCGACGCGGCGACTGAGCGGTTTACGAGCTATAAGCCAAACCCACAACACGGAAGCCTGTTTTACTTGGAACTCGTCGAGGACAGAGATGGGATACTGTGGCTCGGCACCCATTCCTCGGGTCTGCAGCGTTTTGACCCAGCAACGGGTCAGTTCACCACCGATTACCAGCACGATGTAGACCGCCGAGGGACGCTGAGCGATAACCGGGTAAATTCAATTTACTTTGATCGCGCAGGTACGATGTGGATCGGCACCCAGAATGGGCTGGACAAGTTTGCCGCCAAGACGGGTAAGTTCACAGTCTTTACGCACCGGAATGGTCTTCCGGGGAATGTTGTGGGTTGCGTCCTCGAAGATGACCACGGCAATCTTTGGATGAGCACAAATAATGGCGTTGCGAGCTTCGATAAACAAACGGAAGCGGTGCGTAGTTATTCGAGTGCAGATGGGCTGCCCGGTCCCGATCTGACCGGCTGGGGTGCCTGTTTCAGGAGCCAGACCGGAGAACTATTTTTTGGAGGGTTCTCGGGGGCAGTAGCATTTTATCCAGCCGCAGCTATGTCGTATCCGCAAGTCTCTCCTGACGATCCCCACGCGCCGGCGGTAGTTCTTACAGAATTTCGTCTATCAGGCCACCCGGTCGAGATCGGACCGGGTTCGCCGCTAAGCAAATCCATCTCGCATACTACTCAGTTGACGCTCTCTCAGGCGCAGAGCAATTTTTCGCTGGCATTCTCCGCACTCAGCTATGTTACCCCCAACACTAACCGGTATCGCTACAAGCTGGAAGGGTTGGATGAGGCCTGGCATGAAGTGGGGAGCGATGAGCGTCTAGCCACTTATACGACCGTGCCGGCGGGCACCTACACTTTCCGCCTCCAGGCGGCGACCCGTCGCGGTCAATGGAGCGTTCCAGGCGTTGCGCTCCGGATCAAGATCTTGCCTCCGATATGGCGAACGGCATGGTTTCTGACAGTATGCGCCGCCTTAATTGCGCTCTCAGCCTGGATGCTCTACATAGCGCGCATTAAGCGCCTCGCCTATCAATTCAATCTGAGGCTGGAAGAGCGGGTGCATGAGCGGACGCGGATCGCGCGGGAGCTGCACGATACGTTGCTTCAAAGCTTGCATGGGCTGATGCTCCGCTTTCAAGCCACTTATAACATGTTACCGTCCAAACCTATGGAAGCTAAGCAAGCTCTCAAGATTGCAATGGACTGCGCAGCCGAAGCGATCACTGAGAGCAGAGATGCGGTGCAGGAATTGCGAAGGCGATCCCTGGGCAGCACCGACCTGCTACAAGCATTAACTGCTCTGGGTGATGAATTCGCAGCAACTTATGCCGCGAACGACGATGGCAAAGATGCCGTCAAATACCGGGTCGTATTGGAAGGCTCACCGAGATCCTTACAGCCACTTCTCCGAGACGATGTGTACCGCATCGTACGGGAGGCGGTTGGGAACGCATTCCGCCATGCACGGGCTAACCTAATAGAGGTGGAAGTACGATATGACCCAAGAATGCTCCGTTTACGTGCGCGCGACGACGGAATCGGCATCGACCCGCGCATTCTTGCTCGCGGTCGGAATGACGGACACTGGGGCCTTCCGGGGATGCGGGAGCGGGCTGACGCCATCGGCGTGCAAATTGATCTATGGAGCGAACTCGGATCCGGGACCGAAATCGAAATCAGAGTTCCGGCTACGGTTGCTTACGTAAAAGAGCCGACGAAAGTAAGTTTTCGCAGTTTGCTCCAGAGGAGGAGTGAGCGATGATGAGAGTCGATACTATTCGTTCGCGCCAGCCGGATTCTCACGCGACAACCGCAGCACCGGTTTGCTGATCTCCAACTCACCGAAGGATGCGCGGATAGCGTCGATGTTTCGAACCGCCGAACTTCTGGGCGATGAGTTTTCTATACCAGGCCGGCAGCGCGCTGCTGGCGGTTTTTGAGCCGCACAGCATTCGCTATCTTGTCGTGGCGATCAAGATTGGGCCGGTCCCATCTCGCTAAATCTGCGGCGGCGGAATACGTCTCTTGCAGAAATTCCAGAACTGTCTCGACGGGATCGGAGGCCGATCGGGCATCGTCATAATCCAAAATGAATTCGCCCAAGTTCACATTAAAGGCGCCTTCACCCGAAAGTACGCACTTGTCCAGGCCTGGTGGCACGGGTGCCGCGTATGAATAGAATGCAGCGCGACCATATCCGCCATTCCCCGGCCAAAAACCAGCGCTGATGACCTCGTGCGAGTACGCTTCCGCCTGAATCGAATCAGCGCCGGGCCGCGATGGCGCCCTCGTTCCATTGAAGCGCGTGACAGCGAGATCGAGCGCCCCCCAGAAGAAATGCACAGGGCTTATTTTGCCGTAGAAATTTGTTGAGAAGCGTTTAAGAAGAGTATCAGCGATTCTCAGCATGTCCCAAAATCGGCTTGCGGCATCGCCGTCATAGCTGCAATGAACCGTGTCGCGGTCGCACCGAATGGGATTGGCTACTTCAACGGGCGTTGGATCAATCTTCACAGAAACCCCAAAAGAACTTAGCACCTCAGTGAACTCAGCGAAGAACTGAGCAACGGAAACAGGTCTAAGTGCGATTCTGCCGATTTCACCACGGTTAGTCCGGCAGACTACCTCGTGCGACAGGAAGTCGAACTCGATGTCGAGCGATCTACCTCCCTCGACCGGCATTGCCGATGTCGTAAGTCCTCGAGCGGTAAGGTAGAACGCAATGTTCCACCAATGGTTTTGGACGGGTGTGAGGGCGAGACGCGTCTTACCGACGATTTGCATAAACATGTGAAGGGTTTCAGCGGTGTCTTTCCACTGCTCCCAATCGAGTTCCGGCCATTCGCCGAGGTCCGGTAACGGATTTTGCATGGCGGTTTCCTCTAAATTGCCACTAGCGGAGATTGTGGGTCCACGTCTCACTGAGAATATATCAACGCAGTACGTCAAATGGCTGCCGAGCTACACATCGACACGTTCAGTCTCTGCAGGCCGGCTTCCTAGCACTTTTCGGACTGGGCAATCATGGTCTTTTGGGGAATTGTGGCCCTTCCGATAACACTCCCGCTAATGAAAGCGCTAGATACGAATCTCAATCCCGTGCGTTTCTAAAAACCAACGCACTCTCGGGCGTGGCAACGCAACTCTAAGCGGGAAGTTCCGGAAAAAGAGCGGGCGCCATTTTTGCGGCGAAATCTTTGAAGACCCGGACGGGCCTCGGGAGATAACGGTGTGTAAGGTAGCATAACAAAAGATGGAGTATACGGAAATGCCACCTCGGCATCACCTCGACGAGGCGTCCGGAGCGCAATAACTCGGGTTGAAACGATAGGAGGGGGTCTCCGATTCCTGTGCCTGCCAGCAACGCGGTCGCAAGCCCATCGTATTCGTTGATTGCAAGATACGGCTTAAAAGTGATCGATTCCTTCTCTTTTCCGGCTTCCGGTGTTGCTTAATAGTGTGAAGCGATATTTCTGATTACAATTGAAAACGGTCGTAACGTGCGTGAGTCTATATCACTGGTTACGCCGAAAGGCGACACAATGCACTCCGGGCACACTCGAGCGGCTCCCCGATCGCACAGCCTTGACTTCATCGGCGATCATCTGGCAATCAATTTCATCAACACGCGCAGAGCCGACCTGGGCAAGCCATTTGAACTATTCAATACAGACAAAGATGTGAAGGATTGGCTTCTTCGCGCCGGTGTAGCCACCTCGTCGGAAACTGCCAACTGGCCGTCAGGGAGACTTCTGCAGAAGGCGCGCCAGTTGAGAGAGATTGCCTTGAAGGCGGTTCAGGCCAGAAAGGCGGGGAAACGCCCTTCTCTCAGCGCGCTGAACTCATTTCTTGAGCATTCGATCAGTCGCCCTAAACTCGTTATGGGTCCCGGAAGCAAAATCGAGATAAAGAGGGTCTATAGCGGTCGAACCGTAGAAGAATTTCTCGCTCCGATCGCCGAATCTGTGGCGGACCTCCTGGCGAACGGGGATTTTGACCTTATTCGACATTGCGAGGGGGATGAGTGTGTCTTGTGGTTCTACGACCGAACCAAGGCGCATCGCAGGAGATGGTGCAGCCCGACCGTCTGCGGAAACAGGGCCAAAGTCGCCGCGTTTCGGGCACGCTCGCGCGAGCGAAGTGATCTCACAGATTAGTTTCTAGCACGATTACAATGCGAGTTGCTCAAACATCTTTGTGGTCTCTTCAATAAGGCTTCTCATCAGATTGGATACTGTCTTATGTCGCATAAGAGGAGCGGCTTGCCCTGCCCACAATGCAAGCAGATCACCCCGCCCTTGTTTGAGAGCTTCTTGCGTGTAAGGGCGCAACAAGGCGCTCTGCAGTGGAAACGGAAGTGGAGCATGCGCGGAATGCTCCATATCTTCGACGAAGCGATTCCGAAGACCTCGGGCCAGCCTTCCGCTGAAATGACCACTCAAACTTGTATGCTTTGCAGCCTCGGTGAAGAGAAGTTCACGATGCAGGGGCGAGATGCCAGAGCCCTCGCAAACCAGGAACGCCGTGCCAATTTGTACAGCGTCCGCTCCCAAGACCAGAGCAGCCACCACTCCTCGGGCATCTGCAATGCCTCCCGCTGCAATGACCGGAATTGATACCTGATCTTCAATTTGGGGAATCAGTGCGAAGCTCCCCGTGAGGGAGGCTTCGGCTGACCTGATAAAGGAACCACGATGCCCTCCTCCTTCGAAGCCGGAAGCTACTACGAGATCCATGCCGGCGTCGGCAATCGCTTTCGCTTCGTCTCGCGTTGTAGCCGTGCCGATAGTTACAATCCCGAGCCGCCTGCATTCCTGCAACATCTCGGCGGGAGGAATTCCAAATATGAAGCTCGCGACCGGTGGACGCGCATCGAGCAGTGCCTTCACTTGAGCTTCGAACTGCTGGGTCTGTAACTCGGGCAGCGGAGGCCGCGGGAGACCGAGGTCGGCGAAGTAAGCGTGCATGAGTTCTGCGCTTCGTTGAAGCTGCTCCTGGGATGTGCGTTTTGCAGCCTCATCGGACGTAGAAACCCAGAGATTCATGGAAAACGGATGGGTCGTGCGCTCCCGAATCTCCTGCACGGTTTCCTTGATCTGCGTCGGACTGAGGGTCGTAGCACCATAAGAGCCGAGGCCTCCCGCGTTGGCTACCTCTGCTGCAAGTTGAGCCGAAGACAATCCTCCCAAAGGCCTTGAACAATCGGGTATTCGATTCCCAAAACCTTCGCAGCCCGGCTTTCGAGCCAGGGATGATTGCGACTAGCCGTTATCATCTAAATCTCCTGTGGTCACTGATCATTGATGCCGCTAAATGCAGCACGCGTGTCCGACAAACGTGTGATGAGCCGCGACTCGAAGCTGCTTTCAGCTTCAGGTCGTCAGTCTTTGGATGCATAAAACTGTGCCTGGGATCGGTCGACCTCGACTGCCGTTTAAGTGTCCGGGAAGTCACCGTGAAGAGCAAGCTCCCTGCTGTCGTCAGCAGCCCGGGTCCATTGAACCCATATCGTGCGTCCACCGGATGTCGCCCGGTCGGTAATCGATGGCTTTGATTGTTCCCGGGAAGTTGAGAAAATCATCTGGACCGCCGAAGCCTTCGGCTTTTCCCTTCCGCTATGAGATAAAACACGCCGTAGCTCTGCGGCGCAACGACGTTTGCTCGTATGACGCCTTACTCACCTCCACCCGGGGGTATGTCCGATTCATTCAAGACCGGGCCTGCTGCTCCGGACTATCATCGGGCCAATGACTCGCAGAGAGCTTCTAGTGGCTGCTGCGGCAGCGGCCATATGTCGTACGGCGGAAGGATACCAATCCATGGAACAACGCATCAGTATCGTAACGCTGGGAGTGCAGAACCTCGGAATATCCAGGCGATTCTATGTCGACGGGCTCGGCTGGAAACCGGCGTTTGAGAATGAGGAAATCATCTTCTTTCAAACTGGGGGTATGGTCTTCGCACTCTTTCTGCGCGACAAGCTTGCCCAGGACTTTCAGGCCGCCCCCGCGACATTCGGACGAGCGGCCATCGCCTTGGCTTACAATGTCCGCGAGAAGAGCGAAGTGGATCCTTTGATGCGGCGCGCCGTTACCGCTGGCGCAAAAACCCTGAAGCCTGCTCGCGAAGCTTCGTGGGGCGGCTATTCGGGTTACTTCGCTGATCCGGATGGGTTCGCTTGGGAAGTAGCATGGAATCCGCAGTGGCTTCTTGCGCCGGATGGCAGCATCTATGTTCGCTAAGGGCTCAACTCCATCCTGACCAGGCCGGACAGGCAAACGGTGCATTGCGCGGACCCGAGGAGATTCGTAGGCTGCGTATCTGAGAACCGATGAACGTCACGAGTCATGTGCTCCTGATCGGCATAACCGGCGTCCGCGGCCAATTGGGCGAAACGGGCCTGCTCCCTCGCGCTGGTGGCAAGATTCAACAGAACCTGAAAACGCAGCACCTCTTGAAAGGTCTTAGGACTGTAGCCGACCGCGGCTGAAAATCTTCGCCGGAGCTGGCGACTGCTCATTCCAACCCACTCGCTGAGTTGTTCCACGCTGCCTTCAGGATGTCCGGCCAGCCACTCGACCGCTGTCGTGACTGCCGAGTCCAGTGGGGCGGCCTGCGGCAGCCGGCGTATCAGGGCCGATTCGAGAGCACTGATTTTGCCGCCGCTGGTCAGAGACCTCCCACATGAACTGGGAGCACACGGACTTGTTCCAAACAGCGTCCAGGGGGACTGATTGGTTGAGCAGCGTGGAAGCTGGGTGGCCAAGCAGCCCAACTGCCCGTCCAGGAAGAAACCCAGCGCCTACGATCATCGCGCCAGGCGGCAGGCGTGCGATCAAGCACTTCACGTAAGGGCCTACCACTAAAGGAGGCTCGTCGTTTATGAACACGATATCAACGCAGCCATCAGGCAACACTCGATGGGCATACGGACTTCGCGACCCGCTAATGGATTGAGTCGATAGGCACATCAAATGGCCGTTCAGCTGAACTGGCGGCGGATACTCCCGATATTTGGAGGTCGCGGCGCCGGCGCGCGCCTCCCGTAAGCGGCAGTTTGCTTCGGGTTCCTTCAGCGGAGCGATCTGCCGAGCAAACCAACCGTGGCAGTCTTGCTGTGAATAATCGCGCTGACAGCAGTTGCCCCTGCACGGATGTTTTTTCGACTGCAACTACTGAACCCTCGCACTACATTGGTGGCATGGCCCGGAGCAAACAAATCGTACCACTTAGAGTTGGATAATCCCACGACGAACCGCTATCGCAACGGCCTGTGTCCGGTCGCTTGCATTCAGCTTCTCCATAATGTGTTTGATATGAACTTTGACTGTCTCCTCTGAAATGAAAAGTCGTTCTGCGATGTCCCGGTTCCGGTTCCCGGTGGCAATGAGCCGCAAAACATCAACCTCACGACTGGTCAGGACCTCGTCACCCAAATGCTCCGCCAGCCTGGCCGCTACCTCCGGGGGGATGCGTTTCTTTCCTGCGTGAACCTGCCGGATGACCTCAACCAATTCTCTGGGAGGCATGCTCTTTAGTACATAGCCGCGAGCGCCTGCCTCAAGAGCACGTTGAACTTCAACGTCGCCCTCAAACGTAGTCAGCATTATGATACGCGCCTCCGGGAATTCTGTTCGGATCGCGATCAGTGCGTCAATGCCACTCATATCGGGAAGTCTGAGGTCCATAAGTGTAACGTCGGGCACGTGCTTTCGAAAGCCTTGAATTGCTTCGCTGCCGTTAGCCGCTTCCGCCACGAGTGACATGTCCGGTTGGCTATTAATAATTGCGCCAATGCCCTGCCGCAGCAAAGGGTGATCATCAACGCTGAAAACGCCGATGCGTTGATCGCTCATTTTTTTTGCTCCGCCTTTGCCGTTCGGGCAACTGAGGTAGCTTTCCGGCCGAACCATTTCCTCGGGTACTCTGAAGACTCGGAGGGGAAGGCAACGTGACCCGGGACGGATAATTCAACCTCTGTTCCGGCCGAGGCGCTACTCCAAACGTTGAGTCGAACCCCGATTCTTTCCGCTCGCTCACGCATGCCCAATAATCCCCGGTGTCCGTTTCGACCTGATTCTAAAGCAAGGGAGTCGATGCCACTACCGTTGTCGCGCACCAACAGGCGAAAGTGACGAGGTGCGTATTCCAATTCGACTTCGACGCTCTTCGCGAAGGAGTGTCGGAACGCATTTATCAGCGCTTCCCGGCCAATACGGTAAACTTCATCGCGCACCAGCGGGCGAAGCGGCCGCGACTGGCCTTCGACGATCACCCGGAACCCGACTTCGTCGCCAAGGCTGAGTTCGCGAGGAATAACCGAAAATGCCTGTTCGAGGCTCACACAGATGCCTTGATCCAGGCGCAGTCCTCGAATTGCGTTCCGGCCTTCATCAATCACTTGCCTCATCAGTTCTAGAATGCGGTTCAGGGACGATTTGGCCTGCGATTCGCCAGGTAAGGCTTCTACCGCGACATAAAGTTGCATTGACACGCTGAGAAAGCCCTGCAGCAGAGTGTCATGTAAGTCTTGCGCGATGCGCGTTCGCTCCGCGAGGCGTTCTTCAAATCGGAGATTAAACTGTGTCGCCATCTGGTGCATGCGATGGCGAAAGAAAGCCAGCGTACCAAGCAGAAAGGTAACAGGGACCGCGATCCGAAACCACCATGTCTGCCAGAACGCCGGCTCGATTTCAAAGCCAATCGTCGCTTGTTCGCTATTCCAGATGCCGTTCGCGTTGCTCGCAATCACGCGGAAACGATACGAACCTGGGCTTAAGTTGCCATAAACAGCGTCGCGTGTGGCAAGCGGCTCACTCCAGCTGTGGTCAAATCCGTCAAGCATGTAGCGGAATTTCACGCGTTCGGGTGCCGAAAGACTCACACCAGCATAGCTGAATGTAACTCGTTGGCGAGCGGCGGGAATGCGTACCGAACTTCGCATGTCGATCTGGCGGCCATCGGCTGAAATCGCTTCAATATGAACGAGAGCGGGAACTGCATTCCTCGCCAACCTGGTAGGATCCACTACCGAAATACCACGGTTCATCGAAAACCAGATGCGCCCCAGCGGATCACGTATCACGGACCGGTGCCGCTTCACGAGCGCTGTTCCCAACAGGCCGTCGGTTGGCCCATATTCACGTACATCCGCTTCGGCCATGGCACCCTGTAGCAATGCATCCCGCTTCACCCGCAGCACGTGATTCGATGCCGCGATCCAAAGGTATCCCCTCGTGTCTTCTGCGATCCCGAAAATCTCTTGGTATAGTGACTCGGGCATTTCCTTTGGGACCTGAACGTGCCCCGAGCGGAGGAACGCAAGGCCTTTGGCGGTTCCAATCCATAGCACCGCCTTCGAGTCTTCGAAAAGGCAGTTCACGGCGCCGGGCGGTAAGCCTTCGCTTGCAGTATAGACTCGCCAGCGATCATTTGACAGTACGCTCAGACCATTTGGTGTTGCGAAGAACATTGCTCCATCGGCGCTCTCTTCAATGGCTGAAACGGTGTTCGAAGCAAGACCGTTCACAGTCGTGTACGTGCTAAATCTTCCTTTGCTGAATCGGCTTACGCCGCCGTTAAGCGTCGCGGCCCACACCGTTCCGTCACGGCTCCGGTGAACGGCGTAAACGCTGTTTTGTGCAAGTCCTTCTGCTTTGGTGTACGTGTCCGCTGCGAACGAGCTACCCCTAGGGCGCAGACGCGTCAATCCGCGTTGTTGTCGTCCGACCCATACTTCGCCCCCGCCACCTGCAATCGAATAGACTACGTCCGCACTCAGACCGGCATTTGTGACGGGTTCTATCTGTGTGTCCTTCAGCCAGTACAATCCGCCTCCGGAAGGCGCAAACCACGTGCGCCTCTCGGCATCGGCATACAGTGATCCGTAATTGTCCGACGGCAGTTGGCTCGATAAGGAATAGGTTAGAAATGCGTTGTCGCGGAAACGGTCGATCCCTTGTGCTCCTCCTACCCACAGGTTGCCCTCGCGATCCTCATATAAGGCGGTGACTGGCGCTCCTGGCCCGTTGTCGCGCTTCTCCGGCGACAAAACGCCATGCGAGTTGATCCGGTAAAGCCCCCTATTTGTGCCAATCCAGATATTCGATTCGCGGTCTCTCACCATGGCGATAACCTGGATGTGATTTAGAGCAGCGGGCACACCGGACGAAGTCAGCTTGGTCCCATTCCAGCGGACAACACCGTTGTCGGTACCGATCCATAACTGCCCATCGCTGAAAGGAAGAAGACAATTGATCTTCCTGTCAGGCAATCCCTCCACAACAGGTGAGATTCGGCCTTCGCTCAGGGAAATAAGACCCGCCTCTCGCGTACCCATCCACACTCTACCGTCTGGAGTCTCGGCCATTGAGATTACGAGCGCGCGGAAGGTCTCAGCTTTGGATACGAGCCGTAGGAATTTTCCATTGCTGTAACGGACGACATCACTTACATGCCCTGAGAAGAGAGCCTCACCATGGTTCCCTAGGCACATCGCGGTAATGGCGGTCTCCATCTGCTCGCGATCGGGTAATGTGTCCTGAAATGCGCCCTCTCGATAGCGCAATAAGCGCGGCCGCTCCGTTCTGAGCCACAGATTTCCGTAACGGTCAGCAACCACTCCCAATACGGGGCCAATGGGGTCTTCGTTCGAGGTCGCACGGTTGAAAAGGCGGAAACTCAGGCCATCAAACCGAACCAGACCATTTTCGGCGGCAATCCAAAGATAGCCGTCTGCGGTCTGGGTGATCGCATAAACGGTCCCGCCCGGAAATCCTTGTTCGTCGCCCCACTGATCGGCCCGATACTGTGGAATTGTTCTATTTGGATCTAACGCTTCCGCCTTGTGAACGAAACACGCTGCTGCGATCCCGGCGAGGAGCCATCCAAAGTACCAACGGCACTCATTTCTCCCGTCACGGGAGATACTGAAATTTCTCAACGACAACCTCAGCCCCATTTTGCAAGGGAACTCTAGCAACTCGTAAGATGTACAAATTCATGCGAACCGATTCGATGCCAGGAGAAGGAATTCCGGTTTTGAACGTATGTTCGGCAACGACAGGTGGTGCTTTGCTGCCAGATTTTGAACTGCGGATCGTTCGGAAGGACACGCTCCCCGGTTGCCAGCGAAAGGAGTGCGTGAGTACTCCGGACGGCATGGCAAATCGAACAACATTCGCAGGAATGTAAAAGGGCTGAACCACGTATTGTGCATTATTGTTGGCAGGGTCACCCCAACGAGTGATTTCGATATCCATCTCGCGGTGATCCTGCTCATCCCCTGCGTAGTCCCAAGTGAACATACCAAAAACTGCAGCAGGCTCGAGGTGAGATGTATCTCGCACCATGAATGAATACGTTCCGTATCCCAAACTCCGGGTGAGTGTGACCTCGGCGCACGTCCATTTGCCGGATACTTTTGCAATACGCAGATGCATTGCTCCGTCTCCGTCGGTCCAAGCATTACTCGGATCATAACTATTCCATCCGCCTCGGCTGCTCGGAGCGTCGCGCACTCTCCATTCGTACCCACTGAAGTGAATGAAAGGCGAGGGCGGGGATTTCTGGCCCTTTGCGATTGCCACGGCATCAACAGGACCGCTGGGAGCCGGCAAGACATCTGTCCTGGGCGGTGGACGATATCCAGGTTCGACCAACAGTGCAGCATATTCCGTTCCCAAGTGGGTTGCGTTTGTCCAGTGCGCGTCTGGTCGAATGGTTGTGAACGGTTGGCTTACGAGCGGCTGCAGCCACCACGTTCCGCTCCGGGCATACAGGACGATCTTCTGTCCAGGGCGGCCCCCAATCACTCGCCCTTCGATTATGTCGTGCTTGTCCCTTCCGTCCTCACTCGCTTGAGGAACTCTGGAAAACTCGATGGAAGGTTGAGTGACTCTATAGCCGGAACGGCAAACGCCGAGGAATAGACAGATGACTACCAGAAAATCTGTTTTCCGGGTGATATCGTTCGGCCTATGATGGCACCGAGTCACTCTTCACCTTTGTCGATTACAGACCGAAGCCGGACCCGGCTGCCCTACTCGAAAGGGTTGTAGGGTCCACGATCCACGACACCCGGCGTCTTCGGACCAAGATCGGCGCACATTTCACTATAGTCGCAAAAAGCGTGAGCCGGTATCTTTGCTGGTCGCCAGAACCGCTGCGGCATTCAGTGCGCAGGCTGTCAAGCGAGAGACACCGGATTACTCGATTCCTCTGAACCAAGAGCCTACGACTACATCATGGAATATTGGGGACTCGGTTGGGGTCGTTTTCATCACTCGAAGGGGGTATCTGCATCATGGGCAACAGTGTTATCTCAAAAGCCCTCGATTTTGTGATGTCTTTTGCGTCCGTTTATAGCATCGTTTTGGTAGAGAGACGGTTGAAAGATCGTTGGAAAGACGCTTCAAGGTCGAGGCGGCAAGGAGAAGTAAAATGGAACAATTTTCATTACTGGATCCAACCAGAATGGGAAAGCGGGCGCAGGATCTGGAGAACAAACTCCGCCGCCTCGTCGTTGGACAAGAAGATGCGATCCGCGAGATCGTTAGTGTTTACCAGACCCACATGGCGGGGCTGTCGCCGGCTGGCCGCCCGATCGGAAACTTTTTGTTCCTGGGGCCGACGGGCTCAGGTAAGACTCGCATGGTGGAGGCAACGGCCCAGGCCCTGCTGAACAATCCCCGGGCGGTGATCAAGATCGATTGCGCCGAGTTTCAACACAGCCATGAAATCGCAAAATTGATTGGTTCACCTCCGGGATACCTGGGACACCGCGAAACTCATGCATTGTTGTCGCAGGAGACGTTGGACCGGCATCACACTGAGGAGATGAAGCTCAGTATCGTCCTGTTCGACGAAATCGAAAAGGCATCCGACGCCTTGTGGAATCTTCTTCTGGGCATCCTGGATAAAGGCATTTTGACTCTAGGCGATAACCGCAAAGTCGACTTTTCATCGGCGATGATCTTCCTGACCAGCAATCTCGGCGCGAGTGAAATGAGTTCCCTCAGCAGCCCGCGGCTGGGTTTCCGCCCTCCCACGTTGGATGACGCTGCTTCCCGAGACAAACTCGGCGCACAGATGGAGCGCACCGGCGTAGATGCCGCGCGTCGAAAGTTCACGCCTGAGTTTATCAACCGTTTGGACAGGATTGTGGTCTTTAAGTCTCTGGGTGACGAGGATCTACGAAGGATTGTTGACATTGAACTTGGCATGGTGCAACAGCGTATTTGGACCTCTGCGCCAGATAGATCTATGTCGGTGAGTGTGACTGACAGCGCCCGGCAGTTTTTGCTGACGGAAGGTACCGATTCCAGGTACGGGGCACGTCATCTCAAGCGCGCCATCGAGCGCCTGCTCGTCCAACCGCTTTCGAATCTAATAGCCTCGGGGCAGATCCGGTCCGGCGACCGTGTCCGCGTTACTCACCGCGTGGGCTCGCCGTCGCTCCTATTCTTTTCCGAGGTGCCAGCGCTGGAATCGTGGAAAGTTGCCGCTTAGCAAGCGAACCCGGTGGCAGAGTTGGAGATCCACCTGGTTTTACCGCTCATATGCTCCGCTAGTTGAGCTGCTATCCCTGGCGGGATACTTCTTACCGGCGTGGACTTGTCGAATCATGCGCGCCAGCTCACGGGGGGGCATGTTCTTCAGTAAGTATCCACACGCGCCAGCTTCCAGGGCACGCTGAACCTCGACGTCGGTTTCAAACGTCGTAAGCATGATGATGCGTGCCTCTGGGAATTCGGCCCGGATCGCGATCATAGTATCGATCCCGCTTAGATCCGGAAGCCGAAGGTCCATAAGGGTGACATCCGGTCGATGGTTACGGTATTGTTGAACGGCTTCAGTACCGGTTGCCGCTTGCGACACAAGCACCATGTCGGGCTGGCTGTCGATGATTGCAGCGATTCCCTCCCGAAGGAGCGGATGGTCGTCGACGCTGAGAATTCGAATACGAGCTTGGTCCGTCATTCAGCCTTCGATTCTGGTTTTCCGGCCCGCTTGTCTGGCCGGCCGCTGGAATGCCAGATGGCCGGGAACGGCGAGTTCGATCTCCGTGCCACCCGACCTCTGGCTAAATACATGAAGCCGGGCACCGATTCGATCTGCTCTCTCCCGCATGCCTGAAAGTCCGAAATGTCCGACGCGACCGGCCTCAATGATCGAAGGATCAATTCCTAAACCATTGTCCCGTACAAACATTCGGAGTTGAGTCGAAGAATACTTGAGCTCAATCTCAATACGACTCGCCTGGGAATGGCGGAATGCATTGAGCAAGGCCTCGCGGCCAATTCTATAGACTTCGTCCCGGAGCAACGGATGCAGGTGCCTCTGCTGACCGCTCTGAATCACCCGAAATTCGACATCTTCCTTGGCCAGCGGACCAAGCTCCTGGCGCATCAGTGAAAACGCATCCTCGAGATCCAATGATGCACTCTTCGACGAGCGCAATCCGCGAAGGGCGTTCCTGCCCTCTTCGATCACCTGTCCCATTCGTTGCAGTGCCCTCACCAGCATGGGTTTAACCTGCGAATCCTCGGGCAGGCTGTCGGCTGCGACGTGGACTTGCATGGACGCACTTAGGAACCCCTGCAACAACGTGTCGTGGAGCTCTTGAGCAATTCGAGTCCGCTCGGCAAGCCGCTCCTCAAACCGCAGATTCAGCCGGCGTGTAAGTTGGTGCAACCGCAATCGGTAGAAGACGAGCACAACGAGTCCGCACGCTAATACAACTGCAAGCCGAAACCACCAGGTCTGCCAGAACAAGGGATCCACGACAAACGCCGATACACTCTCTTGCGGGTTCCAGAACCCATCAGGATTGCTCGCAATTACACGGAACCGGTATGAGCCAGGAGAGAGATTCGTGTAAACAGCTTCTCTAGCCGTAACAGGGCTGCTCCAAACGTTTTCAAACCCCTCGAGCATATAACGAAATCGAACTCGCTCAGGGACCGACAGACTAAGCCCGGCATACTCGAATGTCAGACGCTTCAAGCTGCCAAGAAGGTGAATCGGACCTTCGAGGTCGATGGCCCTACCATCGGCGAAAAGCATCTGAATTTGGGGGATCGCGGGAGGAGAATTACCTTTTAGCCGGGTAGTATCCACCACTGAAATGCCCCGATTCAACGAGAACCAGACTCGCCCGGACTGATCGGAAATAACAGAACGGCTGCGCTTGACGCCTTGAACGCCGCGAAGACCATCGGCGAGGGTGAACTCACGCACGTCGCCGTCCGCCAATGTGCGACGGATCAATTTCTCCCGGTTCGCGCGCAGAACATGGGTCGAGGTTGCGATCCAAAGCGATCCGTTTTTGTCTTCCGCAATACCCAAGATCTGTTCTCGCAATGAGGCAGCTGTTTGGGCAACCGTTTGAATGCCGTCAGAATTCCTGAAGGACAAGCCATTGGCTGTTCCAATCCACAGCACCCCTCGGGTATCTTCTAACAGGCAATTGATATTGTCCGACGGCAGCCCGTCCCGAATTTCGAAGGTTCTCCATCTGCCACTTGTGAGTGCGCTTAAGCCGCTCGGGGTGGCGAACCACATAGTCCCGTCGGAGTCCTCCGCGATCGAGGCCACTGTGTTCGATGCCAGACCGTCTTTGCTGGTATAAGTGCTAAATCTGCCCTGATTGAGCCGGCTCACGCCTCCGCTTAGGGTGCCGGCCCAAACGGATCCATCACGGCTTTCATAGACCGAATACACGCTGTTCTGGGCGAGACCTTGGGCAGTCGTGTAGGTGTCGGCTATGAAAGAGTCCTGTTTCGAGCGCAAGTGCGTCAAGCCCCCAATCTGGCGGCCAAGCCACAAGCCATCCCTGCCACCGGTAATTGAGTAGACGACATCATCAGGCAGGCCAGCCTCGGTCAAGCGCACCCGCTTGTCCTCGCGCAACCACCAAAGACCACCCTGGACTGGCGCAAACCAGAGGCGGCCTTCGGGATCCGCGAAAATAGGGCCATTGTTTTCGGACGGCATGCCTTCAGCCAATGAGTACGTGACGAACGGACTGTCCCGTATTCGTTCGAGCCCATCGGCACTGCCGGCCCAAAGATTGCCTTCGCGATCCTCAAACAGAGCGGTTACAGGTTCTTCGGCGGAGGTTCGCTGTCCGTTGATCCAAGAAACGCCGCGAGCGTTAAGTCGCGCGAGCCCTCCCGGGTTGGTCCCGATCCAGAGGTTTGCATCCCGGTCGACCCTCAAGGCGAGAGCCTGCACACCAACCAGCGAAGCGGGAACACCCGAATTGGTTAGTGTTGTTCCATTCCAACGGACAATACCGTTGTCCGTACCGATCCAGAGTTCACTGCCTCTATCTGGTGCCAGTGCATTGACTTTCAAATCGGACAGATCTCTGCTCATGGAGAGCGTACGCCCTCCGGTGATGCGAAAAAGGCCTGCGTCCCGCGTACCCAGCCAGATATCGCCTTCGCGTGTCTGAGCCAGGCATACAACGGCCGATCGGGGTAACTCATTGGTAGGATCAAGCCTCCGAAAAGTCCCGTCGCGCAGGTCGAAGATGCCCCCTTCCATTTTTGAGAGCAAGAGTTCCCCATTACGGGATTGGCTAATGGCTGAAATATTTCCATCGAACGGTGGGTTCTCGAATGCGCCGCTCCGGTAGCCCAGAAGTGTTTGGTTCTGAGACAACATCCAAAGCCTGCCCGCTTGGCCGGGAATCAGACCGAGAACCGTCGTGATCGGGAACACACCGGAAGGATCCTGCACAAGCCGAAAGTTCCATCCGTCGAAACGAACCAGGCCGGATTCGGTACCGATCCACAAATAGCCGTCACTTGTCTGGGAAACCGCATACACGGCTCCTTTGGGAAATCCCTGTTCGGGTCCCCAATGGGTACGAACGAACTGCGACATGGCCCTGCTGGGATCGATGGCGTAAACTGCGTTGACCAAGCATAAGCCTGCGATGCCGACCGCGATCTTGTGGACCACACCGTGGAGCGCAAGCGCTTCACGGGCGGAACTCGAACTTCTCAATGATCACCTCGCATTCATCCTGCAACGGCATTCGTTTGCTGTCGTAGACGTACAGATTCATGCGGACCATCTCCGTGCCAGGAGACGGAACTCCCGACGTGAAGACGTGTTCGGCCACCGGATGCCCTTCCATCTTCAATGAAGATCCATGGACTGTTCGGAACGAAGCTCGTCCAGGCTCCCAGATCATCCAATGCGTAAGAGTACCGGCCGGCGCATTGAAGCGTACCGTGTTCGACGGTACATAGTAGGGCTGGATTACATATTGCGCATTCTTGTCTCTCAGCTCACCCCAGCGGCTGATTTCTATGTCCATTTCGCGCTGGGGCGGGAGGTCATCCCACGTAAAGAAAGACAGCACCGCGGCGGGTTCCAAATGCGATACGTCACGTACGACAAACGCGTACGAACCATATCCCAAGCTGCGGGAGAGCTTCACCTCGGCGCTTGTCCAGTGCCCCTCCCGCTTGGAAATCCGGAGGTGGAGCAACCCACTATGATCGGTGAAAACATTTGCCTCCTCAAAGAAGTTCATGCTGCCGGCGCGATCGCTTGCGGAGTTGCGCAGTTCCCACTCATACCCACTGAAGGAGAGAATCTTCGGAGTAGTGCTGAGATTGGTTCCTGCTACGCGAGCGACAGCCAACACAGAACCCCCTACCTTTGGAAGCGCAGCAATCGTAGGCCGCGGGTGAAATCGCGAATCAACCAGTAATGCGGCATAAGAAGATCCGGGATGCGTCCAATTCTTCCATGTCGAATCAGGTTGAATCTCTGTGAAAGGCTGGTTGGCCAGAGGCTGGACCCACCACATACCAAACTGCGAAAACAACACGATTCGCTGGTCCGGTCTTGCGCCCGAAACACGCCCTTCAATCATTTCGATCTTTTCCGGGCTTCCTGGGCCAGCCGCGGGAATTCGGCTGATCTCCACCGATGGTGCGTCGCTTTGTCGGGAAGAGCGGCAACTGCTCAGGTCTAGACAGACCGCAGCCGCGAGGGCAGCGCTCAGGATTGTTCGTGAAAGATACACGAGCCCACGCATTGCATCCAGCTCTCAAAGGAGGATCCCGCTCTCAAGCGGTTGTTCCCAGATCTACCTAATCTGCTGCTTCACCATGCCCGCCGAGGCTGCCAAGTGGGCCTTTTAAGTCGCATCGCCATGGATTATCTTGGTGCAATAATAACGCGCGAGATCAAATCTCATCAAATGGCCGCCGAGCGGTACACATCACTGGCTTCGAGCTCATCACGAAGCCCGTCAGGGAAGATCTTCAATCCGCTGACACGTCTGAACGCCTTGTGGAGCGCCGCCTGCTTTCTGCTGACCGCATGCTCTCAACCGCATCCCCGGATTGAATTTACTCAAGTACCCCCGGCCGATAAGGGTGGACCCGACGTGATGGACGTCATCGAGGGACGAGTATGGGGAGCAAAGCCGGGACAGCGTGTCGTCGTGTTTGCACACGGCAAGGTTTGGTGGGCGGAGCCGCGCCTTGGCCGCGTGTTCACCACAATCCAGGCGGATTCTACGTGGAAAACGCCGACCCATCTGGGAACCGAGTACGCCGCCGCCCTGGTCGATTCAGGTTATCAGCCGCCGATCACAAGCGATGCGCCTCCCAAGGAAGGAGGCCTAGTTGTCGCGCTCGCAAAGACGCGCGGCGTGAATTCTTCGCGCGCGATACATCACACGCTACAGTTCAGTGGATACGAATGGACGGTGCGCGCAGCACCAAGCGATCGCGGCGGCTACAGCGTGTACGATCCTTCGAACGCGTGGACAGATGCCGGCGGAGCCCTGCATCTCCGGCTCACCGGAGAGCCAGGCAAATGGACGTGCTCGCAAGTTATCCTCACGCGCAGTCTCGGCTACGGAACATATAGATTGGCGGTGCGCGACATATCGGATCTGGATCCGGCAGCAATACTCGCGATGTACACGTTAAGTGACGTGGGAGCCGCATCCGCTAATCGGAATCCTCGGGAATGGGACATCGAGATCAGCCGCTTGGGCGATCCTTCCAGAAAAAACGCGCGTTATGTCATTCAGCCCTCCTATCTCGGTCAGAACACCGTCTGGTTTGCGGCGCCTGCCGGGACTCTTACCCACGAAGTCCGCTGGCAATCGGGGAGTGTACAAATGACGACCGCCCGCGGATCCGGAACGGGAGCCCATGCTGTGGTCGCCCAACATGCGTTCACATCAGGAGTTCCCGTGCCTGGTGATGAAAAATTCCGAATCAATCTCTACGATTTCCAACGCGGACCACAGCGTTTGCAACGTGGGGCCGAAATCGTGATCGAGCAATTCGAGTTTCTTCCGTGATTTGCCGCTTTGCCCGCCTCAACCTCTGGATTCTGGTGGCGACGCTCTGCCCCTTTCGAGCAAGTGCGATAGATTCCGACCGGGCCATGTCGCAATATGTTCGCGATAGCTGGGGGAGCGATAAAGGACTGGCCGGAGAGGTCCACGCTATCGCCCAAACTGAAGATGGCTACCTTTGGATCGGCACGGAGAAAGGTCTCTTCCGGTTCGATGGGTTCAGCTTCCGTCCTATTTCGAAGCAGGGCTCGCCGTGGATAGCAGGCCCGAATGTGCTCGGACTCGACGTTAATCAAGGAAACCTGATCGTCAGGCTTCCGGAGCGAAATCTTCTCCGCTATGCGAACGGGACCTTCGACAATATCTTGGCTTCTCTCCAGCCGAGGGAACTCGCCGTCACAGCGATGTGCCGGACTCGGGACGGAGGTTTATTGGTCAGCGGGCTCGTTAATGGTGTACTGAGGTACAGAGACGCACGATTCGACACTATCGTCCCCATCACGTCTCTTCCTCCTTCGCCGATCATTTCGATGACCCAATCGACCGATGGCAAGGTCTGGCTGGGAACGCGGACGCGGGTCTTTTCTACCTGGATGGCGGGCGAGTCATACCTGTAAAGATAGTTCCCCGCGGCAAGATCAATTCGCTTTGCGCCACCGGTGTGGATGTGTGGATCGGAACGGACGCTGGCATCGTGCGCTGGAATGGAAAAGCTGTTACGACAGAGGGCGTGCCATTTTCCCTGAGGCATGCTCAGGCGCTGACCATGCTTGCGGACCGCCACTCCAACCTATGGGTCGGGTTGGTCTCCGGGCTTTTTCGCGTAAACGCCGGCAGAGACTCCAATCTCGACGATCGCAAGCGTAGCTCCAAGCGGCGGGTGAATGCCCTCTTCGAAGACCGGGAGGGAAACCTGTGGGCGGGAGGTCCTTGGGGGATCGAACGTTGGCGAGACAGCGCTTTCTTGTCCTTTGGAAAACCCGAAGGCCTTCCTTCCGACCGAAATGGACCTATATATGTCGATTCTGCCCGCCGTACGTGGTTCGCGCCTCTTAAAGCGGGATTGTTTTGGCTGGAAAGAGGCCAAAGAATACAGGTGGCGGACGCAGGATTGGCTGGCGATGTCGTTTACACAATCGGTGGCAACAACGGCGACCTATGGGTTGGAAGACAGCGAGGCGGGCTCACGCATTTGCGCTACCGAGGGGGCGCGCTTGTAACGGAGACCTTCACGCGAGCCGAAGGCCTCGCACAGAACAGCGTTTATTCGGTTTACCAGAGCCGTGATGGTTCGGTCTGGGCCGGAACGCTCAGCGGTGGCGTCAGCAGGTTTCGCGCTGGAAGGTTCACAACGTATTCGATAACCAACGGCTTGGGCTCGAACACTGTCGCCTCGATTCTGGAAGGTACCGATGGAACGATGTGGTTTGCGACACCCAACGGTCTCAGGGCGCTCTCGGACGATCGGTGGAGAGGTTACACCGTCAAGGATGGGTTGCCTTCAGATGAGGTAAATTGCCTGGCGGAAGATTCTGGAGGCAATCTCTGGATTGGCACCGAAAGTGGTCTCGCGTTCCTGACTGTGAACGGGATCGCAACACCGAGAAACGCTCCGGGACCATTACACGAACCGGTATTTGGACTTGCGGAAGATAAGAGCGGATGGCTTTGGATTGCCACCGCAAATCATGTAATGCGAGTGAAACGCGACAAGCTATTGCGAGGCGTTATTGCGGACGGCGAGTTGCGTGAATACACGATTGACGATGGACTGCGGAGTGTAGAAGGAGTGCAGCGGGATAGGTCGGTTGTTGCGGACCCGGTTGGCCGGATCTGGCTTTCGACGACCAGCGGTCTCTCGATGGTAGATCCTGCTCAACTGGCAAATAGCTCCACTCCCACTATCGTCCATATTGAGGCGATTTCCGCAGACAACAACATCATCGATCTTCACGGTCCGGTTCGGATACCTGCGCCTCCCCGAAGGATTGTGTTCACTTATTCAGGATTGAGCTTACGGGAACCAGATCGTGTGCGATTCCGGTACGAACTGGAGCCATACGATTCCGGCTGGAGCGAGCCGGTTGCCGTACGCGAAGCCGCCTATACAAATCTTAGCCCGGGAACATACCGATTCCGTGTGATCGCGCGCAATTCCGACGGTGTCTGGAATCCTGCGCAAACCGTCATCGGATTCGAAATTTTGCCGCTATTCTGGCAGACCTGGTGGTTCCGGCTCGTCGCTTTGCTCATAGCCGGAATGGGAGTATTGTTGCTCTACCACTTGAGACTTCGTCAACTGACGAAGCGCCTCAACGTCCGGTTCGAGGAGCGCTTGGCAGAGCGTACGCGCATCGCAGAGCAGCTGCACGATACGCTCTTGCAAGGTTTTCTGAGCGCTTCCATGCAACTCCACGTCGCTGTTGACAACCTTCCCGGTGATTCCGCTGCGAAGCATTCACTAGGGCGGGTTCTTGAACTGATGAGACAAGTCATCGACGAGGGCCGGATCGTGCTACAAGGGCTGCGTTCCTCGCAAGCTTGGTCTTTGAATCTCGAACAGGCGTTTTCACAGATTGGTCAGGAATTGGATATTCCAGATGAAATTATGTTTCGTGTGATCGTTGATGGCCAACCGTGGCCATTGCATCCTGTCTCACGGGACGAGATCTATCGAATCGGCCGCGAGGCGTTGACCAATGCGTTTCGCTACTCCGGGGCCAATCAAGTCGACCTTGAAATAGAGTACTCGACCAAGCAATTGCGCTTATCAGTGCGAGACAACGGATGCGGTATTGAGCCTCACACCCTACAATCGGGGCGCGAAGGATATGGGGGATTGCCGGGCATGCGCGCGCGAGCCGAGCGAATTGGCGGCCGGCTCCGGGTTTGGAGCGGGAGCTCCGCAGGGACGGAGGTCGAGTTGTCTGTTCCGCGTCACGTTGCCTTTCAAGCCCCTCCGTCGAATCGCACGCAAAGATGGCTTTTCCGCAAAAGGCGTGTGAGCGGATAACCGGCCGGGGGATCCGCCACGGCAATCCCTGGGTCCGGGTTCCGCCCGGCGCGCCGTCCGCCTCCTTCTGCTATGCCAATGCTGCCGACGCGAGGACACGCTTTTGCTCTATTCCGAGTTTGCGCATTCTATATTGAAGCGTGGTGCGCTTCATTCCGAGACGTGCTGCTGCGCCGTTGTGCCCGCTAATCACGCCGCGGCTATGTCGTAACACTTCGACGATGTGGTCGCGCTCTGTCTCCGCCAGCGTCAGCGTCCGGGCAGCAGCAGCCTCGGGGGGCTTTATCGAAGTCCACGATTCGCCCGATGGCGGATGAAGCATGGGGCCGTCGGACAGGATCACAGCCCGCTCGATGAGGTTCTGCAGCTCGCGGATGTTGCCCGGCCAATCATGAAACTGGAGAGTCTCCATGACCTCGTCGGGAATCACGTCGATCTTCTTGTTCATCCGCGCGGCGAATCTTCGCACGAAATGCCATACCAAGTCCGGAATGTCCTCGGAACGGTCCCTAAGCGGGGGAAGAGAGATAGGGAATACATTGAGCCGGAAGAAGAGATCGGCTCGGAACCGCCGCTCCCGGACCATTTCTAGCAGGTCGAGATTCGTCGCCGCAATCACGCGAACGTTCACGTGAATGGTCCGCGCGCTGCCGAGCCGCTCGAACTCCTGTTCCTGCAGGACGCGCAGCAACTTGGGCTGTAGTTCGAGAGGCAGGTCCCCCACCTCATCCAGGAATAAAGTCCCGCGATCGGCGAGCTGAAAGCGGCCCGTCGTCTGCGCCAAGGCTCCAGTGAACGCGCCACGCTCGTGCCCGAAGAGTTCGCTTTCCAGCAATCCGGCCGGTATGGCGGCACAGTTGACCTTGACGTAGGGGGCGTGATTGCGTTTGCTCCGGTCGTGGATCGCGCGCGCGACAAGTTCCTTGCCGGTGCCGGTTTCGCCATGGATCAGGACAGCGGCATCCGTGGGAGCGACTAGTCGTACCGCATCCCAGACCTGGCGCAGGCCCCGGTCGGCGCCAATGATACGTTCGGCTTCCGGCACTAAAGATCCGGAGTTGAGAATTGTTTCCGGCATGGTGGCGATCATCAGTTTGCCTCGTTTCTTCCGTTTCCTGGATACTTCTAATGATGAAGAATCCAAGCTCAAATGCCATCACGAAATGACGTGTTTTTTTCGTACCACCATTGGCTGCTGCGGACAGTCACTCGAAAGGGTTATTTTTCCGGCGTGCACGAAGGGAACGATCGCGCTGCCGGACATGCCGGATACGTTTTTGAAGGCGACGGTGAAAATTTATCATGCTCTCGCTGCAGGCGCCCGGGTCTATGTATTGAAGTGCTTGCCTCTGAAAGAATTAGTTGAACTTGTCTGTGCGGGTTCAGGGCGATACCACGAAAGTGGTACGAAAAAAATACACCCTTAGGGGATTCAGTTTTCCTAGTCAATAGCCATCCTGAGATAGGTGGTAAAGATCTCACCCAATGAGCAAAGGAAGATAGAACTGCAAAGACTATTTCCAGCATTTCCAGGAGATCGCCCCGGTGTGGGCCTGCTCCTGCTGCGAATAGCCGTGTGTGTGACGGCGATCCTTCACGCAGGAGTCTATCTGACCAAGCACTCCTATCCAATGATGCTGGTTTGGGTTGTGGGCTTGATAGTGATAGCCGCAGCGGCCTTTGTGTTAATCGGATTTCTAACGCCTCTTATGGGTGCGCTCACCGGAATAGGAATCATGGCTATCTCGCTTTCACCGGTTCCGGAGTCGACGCTAATGTTGCTCAATTCCAAGCAATCGGAGATTCTAGCCTTCACGATGGCTGCCGCTATCGTTTTGCTAGGGCCAGGAGCGTTCTCGCTCGACGCACGCCTGTTCGGACGACGCGAGATTATTATCCCTCCGAGTCCGCACAATTTCTCGCGATTACAAGATCTGCCGGCTGATCTCGGCGGCGACTCCCGAGAACGAAACGATCCGGCAAGTGAACACAATCGACGGTGAGGGCACCGCGTTCACCAAAAGATCTGCGCTGCGCAACACGAGTTGGAGCGGCCTCGTCTTAGCATCTGGTCCCAAGGATTCTCGTAGATCGCAACTCTAGACGCAGAGGCGATATTCACGTCGCGCGGCTCACCCTAAGAATTGCCGATTGCCGGGCAATTGCCGAAACTCAAGGTCTCTTTGTGGCAAATGCACGACGGTATTGTTGGAATCCACTACTCTTTTGATTGGCGATGAAAATGCTCTGGTTTTTGCTGAGTCGCCAATCCGGAAGCACGAGCTCAGGTGACCGCAGAGGAACAAAATGACTGAAAAATGCAAGAACTGCGGATGCGTAGAATCTCGAGTAGTTGCAGACGCCAAAACCCTCGGTTTACTGCAAGAGCTTCAGAGCGGTGTGTTCACCTGCTGCCAGATCTCGGAGTGGGCCGACGAGCAACGGATGGCTTGGTTTGAAGCGACACAGGAAGACAGCAAGTTCGGCGATGACGTGACTATCCGTTCCGAGTTTGATGAGCCTGAAGTCGAACTCGTTCCTGTCCGCTCTCGCCGACAGCAAGTCCCTTGGTACAGAAACTGAAGATGTCGGCTGACACTGGAGGCAATCGCCATGCGTGGAAATGACGTTTATTTGGAAGCGCCGGAGCTTTCACAAGAGCTGCTGAATATCAAATGGACGCTGCTATCGGCCGGTTTTAGAATCGGCTCGACGTGGCACGAGAACCAACCGAACACGTCGACTTTGGCATCCAAATATCATTGGAACGCAGCCGGTGTCGAACAGCTACAGGTTTGTGACTCACTGGTTGTCATCTGCGGGAAGGACGACAGATCTACGTCCGAACTGGCGATGATGGCGGGCTTTGCCCTGGCGCGCGGCTTGAAAGTAATTTGGATTGGTCGCACGGTCAAGTATCTGAAGGCCTTCAGAGCGGTTTGTCAATTCGATACGGCTGAGGATTACCGGAAGCACATTCTTCAGCAGATGTATTCCCGATCGGTTTCAACCACAGGGCGATTGGCTGCGTAATGCAGAAGCCGTAAGCACAATCGCTTCCGGCACTGTGGACACGATCACTGCCGGATAGTGACGGATACCATCATCCCCCGGTCTGGAGATGGCGCCATGCTTCACGGCACGTTAATTCACGCTGGGCTTGTTCGGCCCGTCTAGGCAGCCTTTGCGGTGCTTCGGTGTGTCGGGACGTTGCTGTCGGTTATTAGCGGGGTCATGGTCTGTCAGGCAACGCCGTTACCGACGGGTTCGGCCTTGGCAGGTTTGCCGGTGCAATACATAGCTTGGCCCAAGTCACAAACCTACAGAAGGGCCTGATATCCGGCAAGGCCCAAGCGCAGAACATCCCGTCGCACTTTTATCTGCCCGAGGCAATAGGCAAGCTCCTTATGAAGGATGCAGGATTTTTGAGAGTAGGATGTCATGTTTACCGTTGATGATCGCACCGGAAATGCAGTCACGACCGTTGCGCTGTTCGTGGTTGTAGCGGCCATTCTTTACGTTGCGCGCGCAGCCATCTTTGTTTTTTTGCTATCTCTGCTGTTTGCCCATTTGCTCGAACCGTCGGTCAGTTGGGTGCAACGACGTTCACCACTGGCCAAGGGCAACCGCACTTATGCGATTGCTCAGGTATATTCGGTCGCGATGGTGGCAGTTGCCAGTCTGGTGTACACGCTCGGGCCGCCTCTTACAACAGAGATGGCGAAACTGAATGCGGCGGTGCCCCACTTGTTGGAGCGTCTTTCAAGTGGACAATTACCTGCCGGTTTGGCAACTCGCCACGGAGTAATTGAAGGTATGTTGGCTCGTGATGCCATTCTTCATGCATTCGAACGCGCGGCGGTCTCCGCGGCGTATATTGCCGGGAAGGCCATATGGCTTCTGGCGGTTCCGATCCTTGCGGTCTTTTTCCTCAAAGACAGATGCCACATCATTGAGGCAATCACAAACTTGCGGGGGCAGCGAGGCGACCTGGTCAGACAAATACTTCAAGACATCGACGCTATGCTTGCCAAGTATATTCGCGCACAACTTTTCCTTGCTGGCCTCTCGTTCCTCTTTTACACGGCCTTAATGCTACTGTTGCGATTCCCGTACGCCGTCGCGCTCGGCTTGCTGGGCGGCGCTCTGGAGTTTCTGCCCGCAGTTGGGTGGATCGCTTCCGCAGCGGCCATTCTCACTGTAGGCTTGCTCTCTGGTTCACATTGGGTTTGGATGGCGGTGCTCTTGGGTGTTTGGAGGGTTGTGCAGGATTACGTGAACGCACCGCGGATTATGGGCCGCGACCTGGCAATCCAGCCATTGACCGTCATCTTCGCACTCTCGGTTGGAGGCGCGGTTGCAGGCATTCCAGGCATGTACTTCTCAGTGCCGGCTCTTGCAGTGTTGCGTATCGTCTGGCTGCGATGTTTTCTAGTCAGAGCTCGGTTGAATACCCGAACAGATCAACGGTCAGCAACTCCAGCATGAAAACTGATGTCGGGCACAATAGTCGGGTTGATCCGGGCGCTGGGCATAGCGACGCGCTCGTCCTCGGATCAGGCGAAAGCGCGAAGCAGACGACGGGCAATGTGAGTTTGGCTTGAGGGCAAGAATTATGTGGAATCGTACTGGTGCGGTGACGCTGCTGCTATTTCTGGCAACTACATGTTATTCCCAAACGCCAGAGTACCTGTCCGCCTTCTTCAAGCAAAACATCGGCTTGAAAGATGCGGAGATCGCACGAATTGAGCGAGGCGAAGCCGTCGCAAAGATTCTCGACTCGCCCAAACCTTCCCACGTCTTCGTGTTCGGAGCTATATCCATAAAAGCTCAGCCCAGCTAGTATGTGCAGTTAGTGGGTGATCTCAACAAGCTCAAGTCTCTTCCGGGTTACCTGGCCATTCGGCCTTTCTCAAATTCGCCTGTCATATCTGATCTGTCCGGGTTTGACATCGACGCCGGTGATTTGAATGAACTAAAAAACTGCAAACCGAACGATTGTGAGGTGCAACTGCCGGAGGAGAATATCGAAGAGTTTACAAACAAAATCGAGTGGTCGGGTCCTGATCCGGCGACCCAGGCCGACCGTCTGGCAAAGGAGATGGCCTTGTTCTTCTACTTGGGGCAGCATTGTGAGGAAGGTTGCCGTTGGCAAGACACGGTCGTCACTTGAAAAATCTCTGTTGGCCGTCAAGACAGAGCTTGAGCACTGATGGCGTGTTGAGCGAAAGCGGGAATGGTTCTGAAATCAAACGGCTGGACGTAGTATGCCGCCAATCCGCTCGCGTCGCTTGATCGACCCACAGACCGTAAAGGTCGCATAATCCCGGATCGATCAGTCGGTTTCATTGATCTCACGCAATTAAACTCCCTTCTTACGACGCCAGTCTCCCGCGCGTCAGCGCCCGACTGCTTGGAGGATGCGGCAACGCAGAGAAGCCACCGGAGCCCCTACACAGAGGCCGAGATTCTGCGGCGCGCCAAATGCTCCCCACGTGACTCTGTAAAAACGTGTAATAGTTCTACATAGAAGGAACAAAATGGGCAACATTTCGGCGCGGGGAGCGACGAAAGCGATGGCGCTCTTCCTCTCTACCATTTTGATTTCCTGGATGGCGGCAGCCCAGCACCGCCCCGAACCCGTAAAGCCGGTATCTTTACTCTCTCAGCAATCGGACCAGCAAACCGCTCAGAGAGGTGATACTGCCGCAGATGGGCAACCGGAGATACAAGCCCAACCGCCCCATCCATCACCCCCACCCGCTCCCAATCTGTCCGTGGCGCAGCGATCAGATCGCGATTTGCCTCCCCCTATCCTCACTGCCCCACGGCCGCCGGAGCCGTCTCCAGTTTCCGCCCACGCTCGACCGCGCAGCCTCCAATCTGCTAAGGAGGCCATCAAGGTTATTCTGGGGCTGGTATTTCTGTTTGCTCTCGCCTATTTGGGCGGAAACCCAAGAATCCAGGCACTGGAGAACAGACTACAGGTGACGCATGTCGTTACGGCAGGATTGCCTTTTGTCTTCCTCGGCGTCATCGCGCATATGCGTGGCGTTGGCATCCTCTCCGAACCGGTATTGTGGGAAATTCGACCGCTGCTTGCGCTCGGTTTGGGATGGATAGGGTTCACCATTGGGTTTCGATTTGATTCCAAACTAGGCGAGTCAATCGTGCCGGGAGCAAGCGCGGTGAGCATGGTTACAGCGTCGATACCGTTTGCCACAATCCTGGTCACCTGCGCTTTACTGCTGGTGTATGTCGAGCATTCGCCCGCCAATGCCAATTTCTTAAGAGACGCGATGATGCTCGGCACTGCCGGTGCGATGACTGCTTACAGCGCACCGAAGTTTCTCGAAGCTCGAGGTGCTGCTGGAATCTCTGTTGATCGCGTTGCGTCCATCGTTACCCTGGAACAACTCGCCGGTTTGATCGGCCTATTGATCGTCGCGGCATATTTCCGGCCACCAGATAACTCTGTGACGTGGCACCTGCCAGGAACTGCCTGGTTATTCATCACCCTCGGGATGGGAACTATGGTCGGTGCAGTTATCTGGGGCACGCTTGCCAAAATCAGGGCTGGTCCCGAGTTCACGGTACTCGTTCTTGGCTCTGTTTGTTTTGCGGCCGGAATGGCCAGCTTCCTGCGAATTTCACCACTCGTCGTGTGCTTCATTGTGGGACTGATTCTAGTGAACCTGCCGGGCACTTCCAAGGATCAGATTCGAGAGGCTCTTGAGCATATGGAACGGCCCATCTATCTCTTGTTCCTACTCGTAGCCGGCTCACTTTGGAACGTCGGCGACTGGCAGGGCTGGGCGCTTACCATCCTGTTCGTTCCAGCGCGGCTCATTGGCAAATGGCTGGCCGTTAGAATATGCCATAAGCAAGTTCCAGGCGGGCTATCAACCGACGAGCAGCGGAGCCTTATTTTTTCGCCTATGGGTGCTTTGTCCATTGCGATCGTGGTAAACGCGCAGGATCTTTATTTCGGCTCTACTATTTCCCGGATGGTGACCGCAGTAATTGGCGGAGCTATCGTGACAGAGATTATTATCCAGATTGCTTCGCGCCGCAACCCTGTTAAAGAACAGCAAATGATTGGTATTTCCTAACTCGCATGCGACTGCTCCTTGTGCTCATTCTTGCGGGTTTGATGCAGGCTGCACGCTCATTTGCGCCAGAAACCGCAGTCGGCGGCGGAGCGGCCGGAACCGCTATGGCCTGTGGGTACTTGCTGCTATCGGCGTTCCTGATGGGCTCGATTTTTAAGTCGCTGCGTCTGCCTCGCCTTACCGGCTATTTGGCGACGGGCATTGTTGTCGGCCCGCAGGTATTGAACCTCGTCAGCGCGTCGATGGTCTCGAATCTTCAAATCTTTAACGGCGTCGCGACCGCACTGATCGCGCTTACGGCAGGTGTTGAGATTGACTTACGGTCGATGAGACCTCTCATGAGGAGTATCAGTTGGCTGACGTTGCTCGCCGTTTGCGGTACGATCCTGCTAATCAGCCTCGCGGTCTTTCTGCTTCAAAGCAGATTACCGTTCCTGCATGGACTCCCGCGGCTTCAGCTTGTGGCTCTCTCTGCAGTTTTGGGCGTGACGATGGTCGCCCAATCGCCAGCAGTGGTTGTCGCACTGCACTCAGAGATGGCCTCCGACGGACCACTTACCCGAACTGTTCTTGGCGTCGTGGTCATCTCGGATCTCGTAGTTATCGTCCTGTTCGCCATCGTCTCCTCCATCGCCCAGAGTTTCCTTGGCTCCAAAACAGATGCTCTGCGCACAGCCGGGGAGCTCACATGGGAAGTCCTCGGATCTGTAGTAATCGGTGCTGTTGTCGGAATAGTGATTTCCATTTACTTGCACTTCATCAAGGGCCGCTTTGCGCTGTTCGTTCTCGCGGCGGCTTTTTTAGTTGCCGAGGTCTGCCGAAGGATTGCATTGGATCCCCTGCTCGTGGCCCTCTCCGCCGGATTGTTCATCAGAAACATGACGGCGCATGGTAAGCGGTTGCAGGAGGAAATCGAGGCTTCATCTTTGCCCGTTTACGTTGTCTTCTTCGCAATCACTGGAGCTACGGTTCACATTCGTGAACTGGTAGTGGTAAGCGTGCCAGCCGCAGTATTAGTGTTGACGCGCGCAGCCGGATTCATCGGATTAGGAAAGGCTGCCACGACTATCGCGAATGCGCCCGACACAGTGAGGAAGTTCATCGGGCTTGGCCTGATGCCGCAGGCCGGCCTAGCTCTCGCACTTGCACTACTCTTTGTAGAGACCTTTCCCAAAATCGGACCGGAGGCGTCAGCGCTGGTTTTTGGCGGTGTCGCGATCAACGAAATGATTGCACCGGTTCTTTATCGTTTCGCCCTGGTTAAAACTGGCGAGGCTGGGGAATTGGACCGCGCAAAACTTGGCGAGCCCACCCCGGTCGCAACAGGAAATTAGTCTCCATCAATTGCCTATATCATCTCTCGTGCCGCACCGATAATCTTGTGCGATTTGTCATCTTGCAAAAAGGCTACCACGCGAATTCCACTCGCTGGCATGCGTGATGGTATGGGAATCGCAACGTCTTTGGCGAACGAGTTCCCCGCTTTCACCGTTCCTACCGCGGTAAACACTCGCACAACTGCTACGTGCGTCAGTAAGCGGCCGCCGTTCTCTCCGCGCGCCACAGTGGATTGCGCCTTGCTTTCAGCCAGCGCAACGTAAACGGTAGCCTTGCCATTGGCAGCTTTCAGATCCTCCGACGTCAGGTGAAACTTGACCTGATTGCCATCGCGAAGAACATTCGAGAGGGTGAGGGTGACCTTCTCGCTTCGTGTGGCTGTTTCTATTGCGTTCCTGATTGCAAAGGCGTTGCTGCCCACCATCTCTCGCTGGCCGTCCACAACTAATTGCGGCGTATATATGTCGTCGAGTCCGAACTGCTCAGCGTACCAGCGCTGTCGTTCGCTGAATAACGGCGAGGAGTACGGATCCACCCACCCGTCGCCGTTCCAGTAATCAACGTGCTCGCTCAGGACAACTAGGTCAGCGTCGGCGAAGGGCTGGTCTTTATCGAGCGACTGCAGCAGCCGGTCTGCAGGAGGGCAGCTTGAGCAGCCCTCCGATGTGAACAACTCCAGTACCACAGGCCTCTTTGTGGCGCCGGTGGCGGCGTTCGCGTGAATTCCTACACCCAAAGCTCCCGTTAGCCCAAGGAGCAATGCGATTCGTGTCAGTGCGTTTTTCATGATTGCGTTCTCGTCGGTACCGGATTTTCCTAATTCAGGTTCTCCTGTTGGAAGGGTCCGGTCGTCTCTATTGATAACTTCGCTAAAAAACCAAAGAAAGTCACGATGTGCGACAGGGATTTCGGCGTGGACCTATATACTCCTATTCTCCCTTAATGAGCTGCAGGCGTCTTTCCGGCTGCCTTGAAACGCCGAACGAGTAACAGCAACGGGACGGCCGCCAATGTCAACCATGAAACGACGCGGAAGCAATCCATGAACGACAAAAGGCTTACCTGGTGCTGCAACTGCTGGTATACATGCCCGCTCGCGGCGGCAGCCGCATCCGGACCCGAGAATCCTTTCGTCACGAGGTAGTTCGTCAGGCCATCCACCCTATTCGCTAGTTGTTGTGAAGTGGCGCCGATGGCCGATCCGAGATTCGTTTGATGAAATTGTTGCCGGCGCTCCGTAGCCGTGGTGATGAAAGCGATCCCGAAGCTGCCGCCCCAATTCCGGAACAAGTTAGTGAGACTTGATGCCCTGTTGTTCTGATCGGGCCTGAGCTGAGAATATGCAAGCACGTTGACCGGCACAAAGAAGAAGCCATAGCCGAGTCCTTGATACGCTCTCGCCAGAGCATAATGTGAGTAATCGGTCGCCAGAGTGAAGGTGCTGTAGTACCACATCGAAGCGCCCACGGTGATCATGCTGATCGTAAGCAGCACTCGGGCAGGCACAATGTTGCGCTGCATCAACTGCGCTGCGATCGGGGCGAAGAACGTGATCACAAGCGCGCCGGGACCCAAGACGAGTCCCGCGTCCGTCGCTCGATATCCGTAAAGGGATTGCAGGATCTGAGGAATGAGCGTGGTGCTTCCGAAGAGTCCGAATCCAAACACAAAAAAGAGGACATTCGCGATGGCGAAGTTGCGGCTCGCGAGCAATCGGAAATCGATGATAGGTTCCTTCAGTCGCAACTCCCATGCCACGGTCGCTATCCATCCGGTCACGGCGATGGCAAGCATCCAACAGATGAAGGAGCTGCCGAACCAGTCATCGATTTGTCCCCGATCTAATGCCACTTCCAAAGCGGCCGAGGCGAGGGCGATCAGCGTGATTCCGACGCCGTCGATCTGCAGTTTGCCATTCGTTCGGACAGAAGCTCGCTCCGCTTCAAACGCAGCAGGATCTTTCAAAAGCCTGCTGCTGAGGAAGAGCGATAGAAAGCCGATCGGAATGTTGATGAAAAATATCCAGCGCCAACTGTAGTTGTCCGTGATCCAGCCGCCCAGTACAGGCCCGATTGCCGGGGCTGTCACGATCACGATCGTGTACAACGCGAACGCCGACGCGCGCTTTGCGGGAGGGAACGTATCAACGAGTATGGCCTGCGATACGGGCGCCAATCCGCCGCCTGCGAGCCCCTGCAAAACTCGGCTCAAGAGCATGATCCCAAGCGTCGGCGCCAATCCGCAAAAGAACGACGTGAGGGTAAAAAGGGCGACGCATCCGAGATAGTACGTTTTTCGACCAAAGACACGGCTCAGCCACGCGGACATCGGCAAGACGACGGCGTTCGCGACGAGATATGTGGTGAGAATCCAGGTGACCTCATCGTAGCTTCGACCGAGGCCGCCCCCGATGTAGGGCAGGGCGACATTTGCGATCGAGGTATCAAGCAGCTCCATGAATGTTGCCAGCGTGACCGTGACGGCGATGAACCAGGGATTGATTGGTGGTTTCGCGTTCGACATGACAGCCTCTCAGCGAACTTCCACCGTTGGCTCGACCGACATTCCAGGCCGCAACATGTGTTCTCTGTCCTGATCCTTATCGAGGCGGATCCGCACAGGGAACCGCTGCACTACTTTCACGTAATTCCCGGTTGCATTCTCCGGAGGAAACAGGCTGAACAGCGGGCCGGCGGCGCCCGGAAGACTCTCGACTTTTCCCTTGTAGTCGTGTCCGAAAGTGTCGACTCGGATCGTGACAGATTGACCGGGACGCATATGTTTGAGCTGCGTCTCTTTGAAATTTGCAGTAATCCAGATGTCGTCCAAAGGAACGATCACAAGCAAGCTTTCACCCGGTTGGATACGATGACCCAACTCGACCGTTTTCCGTCCGATCACGCCGCTCACAGGCGCATAGATTTTCGTGTAGCTGAGATTGAGTTGCGCGGTGTGGAGATCGGCGCGGGCTTGTTCCAGGCCGCCGGCAGCCGAGTCCGATTTTGCGCGTGCGTCATTCACTTGTTGTGGAGCGATCCGAGCGGCTTCGATCTGCGCGTCGCGCTGGGCGACAAGGCTGCGCGCTTCGGCGATTTTGTTTTCCGTCGCAGTAACCGCCCCGTGATCGGCTTCTACGGCCTGAGCTGCCGCAATCGCCTCGGTCTCGCGGGCGTCGTAATCAGAGCGCGAGATCTCGTGCTTTTCGACCAGCACCTGGTAGCGAACGCGGTCCCGTTCGGCACGATCACGGATGGCCTCGTCCTGCTGCAATCTATGCCGCGCAACTAGAAGATTCGCCTGCTCGGAATCAACGCTTGCAAGGGCTTCCTGCCTAGCTGCCTCGGCGGAATGGAGCTGTCCGAATGCGCTTGCATCCACAATCGGAACCGTCACTTGAGCAGAGCGAGCCGCTGCGCTCCTGGTGTCAAGATTTGCCTTCGCGTGTTCAAGCTCGGCGGCGTAGTCTCGGGGATCAAGCTCTAGCAACAGGGTCCCCGCTTCGACGAACTGATTGTTCTCAACCCGCGGATTTATATAGGTAACGGTTCCGCTAATGCGCGCGCTCACCAGATCCAGGTGGCCTTCAACCTGGGCGTCATCGGTCGATTCGTAACGTTGGGAGTGCAGCCACCACAGTGATGCACCTGCCAGGGTGAGTGCAGCAGCGAGCGCAAATAGAATCGAGCGCGAGACCCTCCTGATCGGGGCTTTCTTTTCAGATTGCCCGCTCGGCTTCTCAAAAGTATCGTGCTCAGAAATCTCTTCCTGCCGCTCTCTTTCGCGCGTATCAACAAGTTCTGTTTCGACTGTTCGTGCCATGTCATTTGCCTCCTAGGAACTCCTGAAGCCTGGTTTCCGCACCGCCTATGGCTCGTGCAAACGAAATCATCGCCACGTCGTAGGAGAACAGGCTCTCGATGTAGTTCTCGCTCGCCACTGTGACCGTTTCCTGGGCTTGAACGACTTCGAGATAGTTAGTAACGCCATTCGTGTAGCGGTCCTGCGATTGGACGAGCGCCCGTTCTGCAAGCTGCTGGTTTCGCTGCGCAACCTTGACGCTTGAATCGGACGCGCTCAGATCCAACCATGCCACCCGGACGTCATAAGCGACGCGGCCTTTCAGGTCCTCGTACTCCGCCTCACGACGCGCAAGGTCCGCCTGCGCCTGCTGGATATCGGCGCGAATTCGCCCCCCGGTGTAGATCGGTACCGAAATGTTGCCGGTAATCGTATAAACCTGATTAAAGTTGCCGATGTTGGCCCCTCCGCCGCCATAGTCCGCGGTCAGCGAAATCACAGGTAGACGCTGGGCTTTTTGAGCTCGAAGGGTAAATTTCGCAGCTTGTACGCTTGCTTCGGCGCTTCGGACATCGGCGCGAGAACTCAAAGCTTCCTCTTTTGCAGTCTCGCTGGTGATGCCTGACAGCGGGCGGTAAACCAACGTGCCGGTTAATTTGAAATCCTGATCGACGGCCAACCCGATGATCCGAGCAAGCGTCAGTTTGTCTTTTTCGAGCTGATTGGTTGCATTAGTCAGCCGCTGTTCGACGGACTGGCGCTCCACCTGCGCGCGAATGGAATCAATCTCCGGCGAAACTTCATTGTTGACCCGGTTTGCGGTTTGTCGATTGAGTTCGCCGGCTGATGCAAGCTGCGCCTTGGCAGTCTCCACCCGGGCAGCGCTGGCAATCACCTGCAAATAGGCGGTAGCGACTACGAAAACGACCACGTCTCGTGAGTCCTGGATGCTAAGCCTCGACGCTTGCTCATCGCTCTTGCGAGCACGATACTGGTTTCGGAGCTCAGCGTTATAAAGAGATTGTTCGAGGCTTACGCGGACGTCCTGGTATCCAAATGCGCCACTTGTCGAGGGCAGAGCAGGCACCCCAGGAATCCGCGGTAGCGCCAAGCCGATTTCGTTGTAACTGAGTTTTTCGTAACCCTGGCGGCCATCCGCAGACAAGTGCGGCAACAATGTCGAAAGGGCGCGCAGTCGTTCCGCACGCGCGTCGGCACTGGCTTGGTTGGATTCGACGAGCCCAAGGTTGTAGCGGAGCCCATACTCAATGGCATCCCTCAGCGAAAGATCGAGCCGCGTACCCGTGTTCTTTGATGGCACGCTCCCCAGGAATGGGTTTTGACTTTGCGTGGCTTGGGCACTTGGAGTGGTGGTGCCCTCTGCGGGGCTGATCGGACGGGGAGTGGCGACGGAGTACCCAAGTGGGTTGAGGCTTTGTCCCGTAGCAACTGCACCCGACGCCACCAGGAGCGCCGCGATGATTATTCGCGATCGTGTTCGCCCAGTCCAGCCTATTTTTTTCATCAAACTTTACCCTTTTCTCAATTGGACGCAGAAGAGACCGGTTGGTCGCATATTTCTTTACGCCTTTTCGGCCAACATCTGACACCCTATGGTCCACAAAAGCATCAAAGCGGCAGAAGCGCTATGATCCAAAAAGACCGGTCAGTCTCACGGAATTGAAAACGAGTAAGCTTATGACCAAAGGCGAACAAACACGACGAAAGATTCTCGAGGCGGCCGCGCCGATCTTCAATACACGCGGATACGAAGGCAGCTCGCTCAACGATCTGATGGAGGCGACTGGCCTGAAGAAGGGCGGCATTTACCGCCACTTCTCAAGTAAGGAGGAACTCGCTGCGGAGGCGTTCGATTACACCTGGGAAGCCGCTCGGGATGCCAGGTTTTTGCATGTAGATGAAAGAGCGAACGGCATCGAGAAGCTCAAACAACTCATCGGAAATTTCATTGATTATCGGTCCCCGGTTGCGGGGGGATGTCCAGTCTTGAACACCGCGGTCGATGCCGATGACGGCAATACAGTCCTTCGGGCGCGAGTTGCCAAAGCTCTTCGATCCTGGTTACACCGCCTGGAAACGATCGTGGAGCAGGCTCGGGAACGCCGCGAAGCCCGCCCCAGTGTGGATCCTGAGGCGGTGGCCACGTTAATCGTGGCATCGCTCGAAGGCGCTTTGATGATGAGCCGGCTGCAACGGAATGAGAAAGCCCTCCGGCGCGTCCA
>Ga0213872_10000352_pt1 | contig 38861 bp, 47 predicted proteins | sample VelepicomBERX_R2_FD_160071 | JGI IMG/M metagenome (GOLD analysis project Ga0213872, IMG submission 160071) | Rhizosphere microbial communities from Vellozia epidendroides in rupestrian grasslands, the National Park of Serra do Cipo, Brazil - RX_R2 | ecosystem: Host-associated > Plants > Roots >... | reverse complement strand
AGCAACGGGGCGAGCGGATCATCAGTGACTTTCAAGGCCTTGGCACTCCGCAATTCGCCCAGGTCGGACCGATGACCTACAGCGATCTGCTCGCGCTATTCGACACGTGGTTGGATGCGGCAGACAGCTGCCATTGGGAGTTCCGGACGCGCTCACTGCCTGTGCTTTCGCCCGGCGCCATCGATGTGATCACTCGGGCAGTCGCCAACAGGACCTCGCCTTATTCGATGGTCAACTTGCACCATTTGCACGGCGTCGCTACCCGCATTCCAGCGGAGAAGATCCCTTTCGGCTCGCGCCAGGAGCACTTCATGATGGAGATCATCGCCGGCTGGAAGCCTGAAGAGAATAACGCCCCGGCGCACCGGCAATGGGCACAGGATCTTTGGGAAGCCCTTGCTCCTTTTGCAGTGCCGGGGGGTTACGCCAGTTTCCTGCTGCCACGCGATCGCGAACAGATCAGGGATGCTTACGGCACCAACGGTGTTCGGCTGAGGTCCTTGAAACGCCGTTTTGATCCGGACGGCGTGTTCGCCTCCGCCATTCCGTTGCCCGACGAGCATTGATGTCCCAAGAGCGTCCCCAGGTGGCGAACGAACAAGGAGCTGTGGAGGCACTTTGAAACATCGCAATCGAAAATCCCCCGGAGAGGTCTCCACTTACTTAATTCAGCCACGGTAACTCGATCAATCCAACTTCATAAAAGGAGAACGTTATGCAAATCGCAGAGAAAACAGTCTTGATCACCGGCGCCAACCGCGGCCTCGGTGAGGCACTTGTCAAAGAAGCCCTTAATAAGGGAGCGAAAAGAGTTTTTGCGGGCACTCGCGGCGCACTTCCAAACACTAATCCACGCGTGACGGCGGTGACGCTGGACGTAACCAACGCTTCGCATATCCAACAGGCAGTCGGCCAAGTCGCCGATCTTGACGTCCTCATCAACAACGCGGGCATCGGATTCTACGACGACCTTACTGATCTGGATGTGATCCAAAAACATCTGGACGTCAACTTGCTGGGTCTGCTCAAAGTAACGCAGGCGTTCTTGCCGCTGCTGGCACGCTCCAAAGGGGCAATTGTGAACATTCTGTCAGTGACCTCGGTAGCTCCTTTCCCAGTAATACCCGGCTACTCGATCTCGAAGGCAGCGGCGCTCAACCTGACACAATCCCTGCGAGCACTGCTGACGCGTCAAGGGGTCAGCGTGCATGGTGTGATCCTAGGCTCCGTCGACACCGATATGACTCGTGGCTACGATATTCCGAAAGTGTCGCCAGCGTCCGCTGCGGCAGGGATCTTCGATGGCCTAGCCAAAGGAGAAGAGGACATCTTTCCTGATCCAACCTCGCGGACGCTTGCGGATGGCTGGCGCGCCGGAGTCACCAAAGCATTTGAGCGCCGGATTAACGCCGTGGTGCTGGAAGGCGCGCAGATAGACCTAACGGAGAGACTGTGACAACAACAGCAATTTATCCGGATCTCGGGAATAAGCGTAGACCCAAGGTGACTTGTCCTAGGAAGGGAGAAAGCAGAATGAATTTAGCGAATACGATTAGGGAACCAGAGCGACAGGCGGGCAAGGAACAAGAAAAAGGTGTACCTGAGATCTTCCCTTTTCCCATACGCATTCCCGAGCGCGACCTGGCGGACCTGCGTACGCGAGCCGGCAAGACGTCGCCCCGCTCGATGGTCAACTGGTACCACTTCCACGGCGCGGCCACGCGCATTCCTACGGACACGCAGCTCCTCGCTGCCTGTTTTAGGATTGCGCATGGTTGCGTAGACGGTATGGCCCGCTCGCGCCAACGTGGCAGCGGGCCAGTCCGTGCGATCGCTAAGCGCGAACATCTGCGGCTTCACATCGCAGCGCTCGACGTCGATTCGGACGAATCGGTCCGCAATGCGTTTACCAACATCCTCGCTGAAGCGGGCCGAATCGATGTGCTGGTGAATAATGCCGGCATTTCCGGGATCGGCCCCGTTTGAGGAGAACCCAATCGCCGCATTTCGCGCCACCATGGAGACCAACTACTTTGGAGCGTTGCGCTGCATACAAGCCGTATCCCGGCATGCGAGAACGACGGTCCGGCTGTTTTGTCAACGTCACATCGGTGTCTGGCAGGCTTTCCGTGGCGCCGCAGGCAGCCTATTCATCTTCAAAATTCGCGCTAGAGGCGGCAAGCGAATCCCTGGCGCAGGAAGTGAAAGCTTTCGGAGTTCGCGTGGCGATCGTCGAACCGGGCGTCATCGCGACACCGATCTTCGGCAAGGTGCAACCGCCCTCAGCTGACTCCAATTACCCGCATGGCCGGCGTATCTACGAGCTCTTCAGGACGTCACTTGACAATCCTGTTTCTCCCTTATGTCGTGGGGGAAAAGATCCGCGAGATTGTCGACGGTGGCACCTGGAAACTGAGGCATCCAGTCGGCCCCGACGCCGAAGGGTTCTTGGCGTGGCGCGCGTCCATGAGCGATGAACAGTGGGTCGAATGGGGCGCCCTCTCCGATGAACAAACTCTAATTCCGCCGTATTGCAGCTTTCAACATCACTCGTTCTAGTGGTTCTGTTAAGACGTCTACGTCCTGTCCTTAACTTCAGTCTTCTCGTGTCCAGATGAGAAAACCAGCAAGGAGAAATCATATGAGCGACTTCCTGAAGGTTCTTAATGAACGAACATCTGCGGAACACTTTGACTCCGCCATACCAATTTCAGTCCAAGAAATCAAGGAATTGATTTCTGAAGCATGTCAGGCTCCTTCAGCGTTCAACATCCAGCACTGGCGCTTCATTGCGGTGACAGATGAACGAATAAGTGAACGACTGAAGGGAACCACGATTGCGCCTAATCAGGAGAGAGTCGCCAGCGCTCCCCTCATCGTCTTAATCCTTGGTGACTTGAGCGGGCACAAGAGGCTGGAAGGCATTCTAGACGAGACTGTGCATGCGGGCCTTTTGTCGCGAGAAGTCGCAGAAGTATGGCTGACGATGGCAAACGGCATGTACGGTTCCGATCCTCGACTTGCCCGGGACGAAGCGATCCGGTCTGGCTCGCTGGCCGCGATGACGCTCATGCTTGCCGCTGGGAACCGCGGCTACGTCACTTGTCCTATAGGGTTCAATCCTATTCAGGTGATGGAAATCCTGGGCATCGGCGATCATTATGTACCCGTCATGATGGTCGCGGTTGGCCGTCCCGCTTCCGGGAATAACGCGCGCAGACCACGACTTCCTGTCGAGCACGTCCTCGCGTTCAACAGCTCACTGGAGTGAGGGTAAGTTAGAGCGGGCAAACGGCGTTCCATCGTTTACTGCGCTTGCCGGGGTTTTGGTAGATCGAGAAAGACCTTGACCTTGTTTTCTGATCATCCGAGTCGGCGAAAACATTTCATCGGGGAGTTTCTCAACCGTTATCCAATGCTCTGTTCTGCGGCCAGTTCCGACAGAAGTTGGTCGACCTCGCCACGCGGAAGTCTGGCTTGATAACCAGCCCCTACCGATCTCCTTTTTTTTTCGAAAGACGGTTGTTCCGGATAAACAGCCATGGCGAGTCACAGGCAGGATCATTACTTCTCCGTAGACCCCATAGCCACCGGGTGAGTCTTGGTACCCACAGCGAGCCACGCGTTCGAGGGAACGGCAAGTCCCTCCGGAGTTGCATAGCGGCTCGCAGCGCGTCTGATCTCATGGTCCAACGTGTCGCGCTCCGTCTTTTCCAGTTGCTTGTACACGGGTAAACTACCGAAGATACAGTCATCCTTGTTTTCTTAATTTACTGCCTCTATCTATGTCGTTACTCTTCAATCCAATGAAGGTCGAATATTGCCCGAGCGGACAGATCCTCCCAATCATCCAGATCCGACGGGTCGTCGGGATCCAGCAGGAACTCCGAATCAAAAATGGAATCCGAATCGAGTAAGCTGCCAAGTATTGAAGAGTAGCTAAAGGTTGGTTCGGTGATCTTTCTCATCGCACAATGTGAGAAACACATGTGCGTCAAGATTATTCCAGCGGATCTTCGGTTTGTTAAGGCTCCTTAGCCCAGATACAAATCGATACGAGAAATATGCTTTTTACAACGATCCATCATTGGCTGCCTTATCTATTAGCCAACTCCAATGCGGCAGCAGCTCTTTCAGCCTTTCTCTAGCCCGGCTCAGTCTCGACATTACGGTGCCAGGCGGGCAATCCAAAACTTGCGCGATCTCCTCATAACTAAGCTCTTCGAACTCGCGCAGGATGATGACCTCGCGATACGCGTCCGGTAGCTCTTCGATCGCCTTCCGCACTTCTGATTGCTTGACTTTGGTGAGGTACAAGAACGACGGATCTTTCGAAGACTGGTCTTCGAATCCCCGCGGGCCCCCGGTCGGTCCATCCATTTCCACCATACGCGATTTACTTAGCCCGTCGCGGACTTGCTTGAGCCGGATATTACGCAAGATGGTGAAGAGCCAGCTCTTGAAGTTACTGTTTGGCCGGAGCCGCTCAAAGGCCTGGATGGCGCAAAGATAAGTTTCCTGTACAAGATCTTCCGCTTCGGCCTGATTGCGAACCAGTGTCATAGCATACCCGTACAGTCCATCTAGATGCTGTAGAGCGCTCTCGCGAAAGTCTTGCTCGGCGTTTCGAGCATTCGTACTATTTGTAACGACATGAGTCATAACACGAATCGGGCATTTTTCCTAACAGACGCTGTTCCGGAGGGATGGAGACCGCTGGTAAACCTGCACTGACATTGCCCTGGACGACATACCCTTCCGTGTCCCTCAATTTGTTTCATGGGCCAGCCGCGCCTTCGATTCAACTTTGACAGGTATTGAGGATGGCGCCAATTACGTCAGGGGTAATCAACATTGACAGGATCGACTACTCGCGCAGCTGCCGATTTAATACTTGAGGGCACAAAGTTGCGACCCCGAAACGCAACACGGCAACCCAGCTTCTCGGCTTCCAGCAACCCGTACCAACTCTTGCGGTGGGAACTCAGAGGAAAGGAAGTCGCTTTAGAGAGTGTACCTGTCATGTTGATACTCAATCTCGGATAATGGACGGGCTAAACGTAGCCGCCCGTAACCTCGATGCGCTCCGCATTGATGCAGCGATTGTCCTCAGACGGCAGCGAGGCTATCATCCGGCCGATGTCGTCGGGAACACCTGCTCGGCCAAGTGCTGTCCCGTCAGCCACCCTTTTGTTCACGACAGGATTGTCGCGGACAATCCCGCCGCTGAAATCCGTTTCCGTGGCACCCGGAGCAACAACGTTGACAGCAATCCTTCGCGGGCCGAGTTCCTTCGCCAAATGCTTCGACAGCACCTCCACCCCACCCTTCATCGATGCGTAAACAGAACCGCCCGGGGAAGCGGTGCGGGTCCGGGCCGTCGACACGTTAAACGATGCGCCCGCCGTCATTGATCAGCGGAAGACGCTTTTGCGTCAGAAAGAAGACGCCTTTGAAATGGACGTTATAGATCCTGTCAAGTTCTTCTTCAGTCGCCTTCTCAAACGGCATGTTCTGATAACTGTTTCCGGCGTTGTTGATCAGAAAGTCAAAGCGCGTGGCTCCGAGCTTAGAGAGAGCCTCTTTCACACTTTCGACAAATGCGTCGAAGGAAGCAATATTGCCAGCATCGAGTTGCAACGCAACGGCTTCCGCCCCTGCATCTTTCACCGCAGCAACAACTCCCTCGGCGTCCGGGCCATGGGTGTGATAGGTGAAGATCGTAGTGACACCACGTCCCGCGAGGCTCTCAACGGTATTGCGCCCCATCCCGCGACTGCCGCCCGTGACAATCGCGATCTTCTTGGGGGAAATTGCATCAGTTTCTGTCGCCATTTTGCGCTCCATTTTCGTGGGTAACTCGTCTTTCCAGTGCGTGATAACAGAAGGAATTACTCAGGCATGCGTGTAATCCATGCCGTCCAAGTCGGCGATCAGGCCTGGCCCGGTTGGATGCCATCCGAGCCGTTGCCGCGTCTTCGCACTCGCTGCTGGCATATCGGAGCCGGCGAACATCGCTAGCCAGCCAAAATGCGCTTGCGCTTGCTCATGCGACAGGCTGACCACGGGAATCTTCAAACCTCGGCCAATGACCTCAGCGATCTTCCGCATCGAGACTCCCTCTTCAGCAACCGCGTTGTACCTGCTGCCTGGTTCGTGCTTCTCCAACACCAGCCTGTAGAGACGGGCAACATCGAGAACATGCGCCGCCGGCCAGCGATTCACTCCCTCACCTATATACGCTGAAACTCCCTTAGCGCGAGCCACCTGGACCGCATGGGTGATGAGGCCCTGCTTGCGCGTGTCGTGGACCTGAGGAAGACGGACCACCGACACGTTCACACCCTGCTCTGCAACGGAATCCGCTGCCAGTTCCGAAGTTTTACGAGGATTCGGGTGGTTGCGATCGAAATGGTCTTCAGTTGCGGGTTGACCTGGAACAGCGGTGCCCATTCCGGTTCCGGAGGTGATCACCAAGGGGCGGTCCGATCCCCTGAGCGGATCCCCCAAGGCTTCGATGGCACGCCTATCCTTTTCACAAATCTCGAGAAACTTCGAAAAATCACCGCCGAACGCGCTGTGGTCGAAGGCGCAGTGAATCACACCGTCCGCCTTGGCCGCCCCGCTGCGCAAGCTTTCCGGGTCTTCCAGACTCCCACGATGTACCTCGGCGCCAGCGGCCATGAGAGACTGAGCACCAGCCTCCGACCGCGTCAGTCCGAGTACCTGATGGCCCGCTTTGATGAGTTCCGGAACAATGGCGGAACCGATAAAGCCGGTAGCCCCCGTAAGAAAAATACGCATTCTGTCTTCTCCTTCCCCCGTTTGCGTTGCTGATCCGTAACCGGGCGCATATTGCGAAACGAAGCGTCACTAGAACGCTTGACGGCCGATTACGCGTCTGCTAAAACGGAGTTATTCTCCGCATCTATGGATTAACGGAGATAGTCTCCGGTTGCAAGAGTTTTCGCTATGCCCGCGAAACGTAAACAGGCTTCCGTTCGCAAGCCGCGCAGCGACGCGCAGCGGAATCGCCAGCGCATTCTGGAAGTGGCTAAGGAGGCGTTCACCCGGTCCGGCGCAAACGCCAGCCTGGATGACATCGCTAAAGAGGCAGAAGTGGGACCGGGCACTCTGTACCGTCACTTTGCCTCTCGCGAAGCACTTCTGGAGGCGGTTTATCGGTCTGAGATGGAAAAGCTGGCCGCAGCGGAACAGAAGTTTGCTGAAGAATTGCCGCCGATCGAGGCGCTGCGGGCCTGGTTATTGTTGTTTGTCGACTACATCGCCGCGAAGCATCTCATTGCCCCTGCACTCAACGCGCTGGTGGGAGATCCGAAGAAAGTGTTCGAGGCTTCCTACGCTCGGATCTGGGAAGCGATTCGTGCGCTGGTGAAGCGAGCGATAAAAAGCGGCGACATCCGGAAAGACCTCGATCCGATCGACCTGCTGCGGGCGCTCATCGGCGTCGCCAATGTCGCAACCAGCCCGGACTGGCAACAAAGTGCCAGGAGGCTGGTCGATATCCTGATCACGGGTGCGCGACCAATTCGGTAGAGGTAGGGGATTTTTCCGGTCAGAGGCTCATGTCGTTTTGACCTCCAGTATTATCCGAATTCGTCGGCTAGTATGTTCAACCACTTAGCATCCCGTTACAAGCAGCGTTAAAGAGGACGTTGTAACACTACGGGCAGGATGATCACTTCTCTGTAGACCCCATGTGATCGGGTGAGTCTTGGCACCGACAGCGAGATCCTAATGCTCTATCTCGTGCCGCCGGGAATAAACCACTGTTTACGGTGTTTTAAATCTGTCGAGGAGCGAGTTAGAAACAAGTTGCGTGAGGGCAATGCCATTTACTTAAGCCAAATTGCTGTGAATTAGCGAATGCGCCCATTTTTTGTAGTTGCGCGCGCTGACGAGATCCGTGGCCGGTATTGCGCGAGCTGCCAGATCGGCCAAATCGTTCGCGATCAAACGACCATTACCGTCCTCAGTGAGGGAGTGCTTGCGTATGCGCTCGATCCGGACAACGCTGAAGCGCTCTGGACGACGAGCGAAGAATTGGTCGGAGAGTCTTTTTGAGCAGGTGTTAAACCGGGAGAGGATCTGAATGAAAGAAACCACTAAACTCGCTGGTGCCTTTACGCTCGCGGGCACTTCACTGACGGTAAATCGCATGGGATACGGGGCGATGCAGCTCGCCGGACAGGATGGCGACAAGCGCGTTTGGGGCCCACCGCGTGATATTCCAGGCGCGATCGCGATCTTGCGCGAGGCGGTGGCCTCTGGGGTGAACCACATCGACACCAGCGATTTCTACGGTCCGCATGTCACGAATCAGATCATCCGACAGGCGCTTCATCCTTATCCCGATGATCTCGTGATCGTGACCAAAGTCGGTGCGCGCCGCGGCCCCGACGGTTCTTGGCTTCACGCACGCTCCCGTCAGGAGATCATCGACGCCGTACATGACAATCTGCGCAACCTGAGCCTCGATTCGCTCCAGGTTGTGAATCTCCGGCTTGGCGGTTTCTCCGCTCCGGAAGACGAGCCATTCGACGAACCGCTCTCCGCGCTTGCTGAGCTGAAGCAGCAGGGCCTGATTCAACATATCGGGCTGAGCACCGTATCGCCGCGGCAGTTGGCGGAGGCGCAGGCGATCACGGAGATTGTCTGCATTCAGAACCTTTACAACCTCGCGCAGCGCGGCGATGATGAATTCATCAACAATTTGGGCGCCCAGGATATTGCCTACGTGCCTTACTTTCCGCTCGGGGGATTCTCGCCGCTGCAGTCGGCAGTGCTCAACGCGGTTGCGGCATCCATACGGGCGACGCCGATGCAGGTCGCGCTGGCGTGGCTCCTTCAGCGTGCTGCCAACATTCTCCTCATTCCCGGCACAGCGTCGATCGGCCATCTCCGCGAAAACCTCGCGGCCGCGGCACTGGAACTTCCACCGGAAACGATCGCCGAACTCGACAAGGTCGCGAGCATCGTCAGCCGCGCAACGTAAGAGGAGGACAACATGCAAGACAAACGCATCGCCCTCGTCACGGGAGCCAATCAAGGAGTCGGGTTCCAGGTCTCAAAAGAACTGGTCGCAAATGGCGTCACCGTACTGGTTGGAGCACGCAATCTCCAACGCGGCGAAGCCGCGACAAAGGAGATCGGGCCGGGCGCCGTCCCTCTCCAACTCGACGTGACCGATCGGGTCTCGATCGCAACTGCGGCGGAACGCATCCGCGAAGAGTTTGGCCGTCTCGACCTGCTCGTCAACAACGCGGCTATCTCCAATACAAGAAAGGGCAGCTTGTCGCTCCAGGAGTACGCGAAGATCACTCTCGCGAGCAATGTTTCGCTCGATGAAGTCCGGGCGGTGTGAGAGACAAATGTGTTCGGTGTCCTTGCCGTTTACCAGGCAATGCTCCCGCTCCTGCGCGAATCTTCGGATGCACGTATTGTCAATGTATCGAGTGGAGTCGGTTCGTTGACGACAAACGCGGACTCAGCTTACTCCCACCGCGCGTTCTACAGCCCGGTGTACCCTGCGTCCAAGGCGGCTCTCAACGCAATAACACTGGCCATGATGGTGGAACTGGAGCCGACCGGAATCAAAGTCAACTTAGTTTCGCCAGGCTTCACCAAGACGAACCTCAATGGATTTGAGAGTACGCAGTCGGTCGAAGACGGTTCCCGAGAGGTGGTGCGTGTCGCAGTGCTCGGCCCAGACGGCCCGACCGGTACATTCACACGGTGGGAAAAGGCGACGATACCGTGGTGATCGGTAACGCTCGAAACATACCGATCAGTGCATCCTCGCCTAGGCAGAACGGGAACAACCGATGAGATCGCCAAAGCGGTCGCATTCCTCACACACGACGACATCCTCGACAACATAACGCCGACCTGATTGACGAATACCGCGCTCTCAGGAGCCCCTCTCTATTGGAGAACAAGGAGACATCGTTCTTCGCCCCTGAGATGTGTGCTGTCGCGGTCGCCCCTTTTTTGCAGATATATCTTTTTTCCAGATATATAAGGATGCCAGCCTGCACGGCTGGCACTCATCCGAGAAAACGTCAATGGATTCGCGGTTTCTGACGAAACACGGAATTCGCTTAGTTCATTAAGAAGGGGGCGCGAATTAGCTCCGCGGCCGTAAGTTACTGAAAACATGGAGCGGGAGACGGGATTCGAACCCGTGACGTCCGGCTTGGGAAGCTGGGTGGTCATACAGCAGCGGAAGCAGCTATAGGATCTGCTGTCGCTCGATCCGCTGCCAAGCGAACTAGCGGCTGCGAATCGCCGCCATTCATGGTGTCGAGTCCGCCCGAAAAAGTCATTAGAAACGTTGCCTGACTCCGCCGAGAGTTGCAATACCCCAGGAGCCTAAGCGCGTGTGTAACATCCCAGGATTTGTACTCAGTTCGTAAAGCTTCTCCCGCGGTCCGCATGAAGATTGAAAAGTTGAGACGCCACCCCCAACAGGGAGCCTTCTGGCAACCAATTTTCGTTACCACCTGGAAACCGGGAAGTGCAAGTATCCTACTTGGCGAAAGTACTAGGGGTAACAAAGTCCATCGCTGGGCCGGCCCTAGAAAAGGGAAGCCACGGCACGCCATTAACCTCCAAACAGGATCGCAAACGTCCTCCATACCGGAACCCTACAGCAAATTTGGAGACTTTGCCGGCAAAACTCGACACTGAAAGGATTATGGAAGCATCTTCCGGGTTTTTAGTGGGATCCGGGCTCGTCGTTTTGACGCCGATACTCGATTTACTGCGATGGCGATCAAGATGACGGTCCGCGGCACAGCGGATGGCCATACTCGAGCGGAGCAGCGCGAAGCTGCTTGATCCTCGGGAATCGGCCAAAAACCGGCCAACGATAATCACTTCCACTGATGGCCGGTTTTGGGTGTCCCCCGAGGCTTGTGCAACTCGCGGATGGCGTCTGCACCAACTGCCTGACCAAGCCGTACCAGGGTCTTGGCATCGGGCACCTTCTCCATGCCATCCGGCAAGACGTGCGGTATACCGTGTCATCCGACAACAGAATCAATGACTTACCTGAGTGGCCAGAAACGACGTTACGTGGACGTTACAAACGTTACGGGAGAACTCAGGAAGCACATTTGAGTATCCGGGCCAAACGACGTCAACACGCGCGCGCGGAGCCCATCGTGATCGGCTTACCGTTCACGAGTTTGTCTGCCTGAATGAAGACGACGTCTAGTCGGTTGGGAACTTCCTTGATGTAATAGACGACATTTTCGTTCGTGCACGCCTCGCCGTCCGTCACGCAGACCGATTGGCCGCGCCAGGTACCAGTGATGGCTATCATGTCCGGATCCGCGGTCGCAGCAAGAAAGCCGAAACAGTCCCAGGGCGATTAATACCAGGTGACGACCTGATGTGTGATGTTTCATTTAGAAGCCGACGGAGCCTTGAGAAAACGTTACCACCGTTTCGACGTAAGTATCTCAGCGCTGTTTACTCTGTTTACGAAACAGGGCGAATCGCTAAGCTGCGGGCCGTGATTACACTTTCGCGAGTAGTCAACGGGCTCACCGGAAGTGGGCCGTTTCGGAGCGATCTGCCGGCCTGGCATGCTCCCCAATTGGCGGTTTGCCGACCAACAAGATACGACTCGCCGGACGACGTCGATCACTTCTGCGCACGCGTGTTGCAGTCAAGTGAGTGACAGGCGTTCAGGCTGGGCATGATGGCAGAGTCGAGATCGCAAGGTACTGTAACCGGGCACCTTGTATTGAGCAGATGTGACAGACTTTAGTCGGCGGTCACGACACGAAACCCAAAACTGTCGGCCCGTAGCGAGGGTGCTTCGATATCCCGCGAAGCGGAGCGCACCCAAGCAGGAATCGCATTCCACCCGCCGCCACGCATAACTCGCGCGTTATTGAATTTCAGATTGCAAGTCTCCACCGGACTTCCATTAATAGGGGCCGCACGGTACGTATCGTGGTAGCAGTCCTCAACCCACTCGCCGACGTTACCGGCCATGTCGTAGAGGCCAAATTTATTCGGCCGGAAGCTCCCAACAGGACTTGTGTGTGGATACTTATCGTCACAACTCACAAAGCCAGCTGTCGTGACTCCGTGGGCCTTGGCGGAGAGATCAGCGCCGTTTGCGTAACGGCACTGGCCGGCCTCGTTGGAACCCCAATACCAAGCGCTGGTTGTGCCCGCACGCGCAGAATATTCCCATTCGGCCTCGCTCAATAGCCGATAGCGCCTGCCGGTTTTGCGCGATAACCATTGAACATACGCTTGGCTATCGTCCCAGTTCACGCAAACGACGGGATGGCTGTCGGTCTGATCGAATGCATTGCTCCAATCAACACCTTGTTCGACTCGAAACACTTTGCCATCCCAATGCTCGCAGGGGCCGAGCTTCCGACCGGTATCCGCGACAAAAGCCGCAAACTCTCCACGTGTCACCGGATATTTGCCGACGGCCAGTGCATACGCGATTGTTACGACGTTTCGTGGATTTTCATCGCTGCCTCTTCCGACCTCATTGCGGGCACTGCCGATTGTGAATCTTCCCGGCGGGATCACGATCATCTCAGGGCAGTGAGCATCGCAATCCCGAAAAGATTGCCCAATAACATGATTGCCGACCGCCCGGCTACTGGCGGATGCGGCCAGGCCATTAGCCGCATGGCAAAGCCCCAATGCGAGTGCTGCCCAGCATTTCGTCCGCATCGACACGTACCTGAGACGGGATTGCCCTTGACAGCGAGCCGTTGTAACTTTCCCCTTCAGGTGAACGCGACCCGCTGTTTGCCAATGTTTCAATTACGCGGTACAACGACAACAATAGGCGATGTCGCGTTGCCCAGTGTCAACAAATTGCAAAATGTTTTGTCATGGCAACAACTGCGCAGGAGTATATGGACGGCATGTGTCGACGTGCCACTCCGTACTCTTAAAGTGTCGCGGGCAATTTAAAAGTGTGACGGATTACACGGACTTAATGTCCAGTTTGCCGACCAGTGATCATCACCCTCAGCGTGGGTGTCCCATTGACGAGCATCCAAAAGATGCAGCGACCCAAACCCGATAGCATCGCAATTGCGCAAGGAGGAACTGTTATGCAAGCTGCGGTCGTTCCCGCTGTGAACAGTTCGTCGCATGTCAAAGAAGTTCCGCAACCTCAGCCCGGACCCAATTAAGTGCTCGTGAAGATGCATGCAAACGGCATCTGCTACACCGACGCAAACGCTCGGGCACTTGCCCGGACCATTCCTCCGAATCCTCGGCCACGAGCCGGTCGGCGAGATTATTGCCGCAGCTCCCGACGTCACCACGCGAAAGGTCGGCGACCGCGTGGGTACCGCTTGGACTCAATCCACTTGCGGGCGCTGCGAATGGTGCCAGCAAGGCCGCAGAATGTTCTGTCCCTGTCTGAATGTGGCTCTCATAGGAAAGCCTAAAACGCGAACCCCTTATTCCGGTCGGCGCGTCGTTAGATTATGTGCCCAGGCCGAAACAACCCTAAATGAAGGAAAATTGTGTTGTCGGGAGCGGAGAGAACGCCGGCCACCTGATACCGCTAAACTGGGTGCCTTCGTGCACGTAGACAGCGATTCGTCGATGGCGCATCGTAACATGGCGAAGTGCACGATGCATCGCCCGCTCGTGGTTGAGGCGGTCTTGGTGGTTTCCTGGCTGAGCCGACAATTAATCCGGAGCTTCCGGAAGAAGTAGTAACACCAATAAAACGCCCCGAATCAGACTGGAGGTCCGATAAAGTGATCGTGAACTTTCCACTTCTCGTATTCGTTGTGTCGTTTGCCGCACTCGTGATCGCAGCCTGGATCGGTGATTTCCTGCGCAAGAGATCGAAGACCTCGGCAGAAGCCAATCGTGACGATTCCGGTGTTGTGCTCGCCGGGACTCTGACTCTGTTGGGCCTCATCATCGGGTTCAGCTTCTCGATGGCCATCAGCCGTTACGATCTTCGCAAGAATTGCGAGCAGGTCGAGGCAAATGCAATCGCTGTGGCGTATATGCGAGCCGATCTGCTGCCGCCCAAGGATGCCGCCAGAGTGCACGCGCTGCTGAAGAAGTACCTCGACCAGCGTATTTCGTTCTATTCGATCCGCGATCGACCCCAACTTGAGAAGATTGCTAATGACACGGCGCAAGTTCAAAGCGAGTTGTGGTCGTCTATCCAGGAAGCGCTCGGGCCTTTGCCGCCCCAGTTGGAAGGCCTTTTTGTCTCGGCGACGAACGATGTTGTCGTCTCGCAGTTGTCTACTCAGGCGGTGTGGTGGAACCGCATCCCCACAACTGCCTGGGTACTGATTGTGGTCACCTCTATCGGCTGCAATTTCCTGATCGGTTATCGCGCCCGCCGAACCGACTGGCTCGTGTTCGTGATCATGCCGGTAGCTGTATCCATTTCGCTCTTGCTGATCTCCGACCTCGACAGCCCGCGCGGGGGTGGTATTCGTGTGAAACCGCAGAACCTGATCAGCCTTTCGCAATCCCTCGGCGGCCGGGTGCCATGAGATCTGTCAGTTTACTAGTTTCACAGTAAATAAGGTGCTCCTAAACTGCGTCCCTCGAAAAATACATGAATTCGCTCCTGGAGTGGCGAAACGCGTGGATCAAGCAGGTGGCTGAGGCTTGATCGCTGGCCACTCGAAAATATCGCTGAATAGGGAACGAGAAGTCCGCTTCTCAACTGCGATCCCTGCAAGCCGGTCAAGTTGCTGTGTAACGCGCAGCAATGCCGACTTGCGGACAAATGAATCGGCGGATGCTAGCGTTTTCATTGGTAATCCGCCCTATTGTGACCAATGCTAGTCAGGTCAACAGGTTGCGGTCACACACGAGGGTCTTCTGTGCAATTCGGTGGACGTGGAATTCGTGAGATTATTCAAGCCCGTCTGGCGACCTACCGCGGAATGGTGTCAGGCCCACGTACGCGAGTCGATCGCAGTTCGGCCCCAGCCCCCGTCAGAAGATTCACGAAGACGGGATGGTGTCCGCGCAGTGTCCGCGCAGTGTCCGCGCAGTGTGGCCGATTGATTCTCGCTCCTGCTCTGTTATTCGTTACGCTCATTGGAGCTTACGCGTCGCACATCGATCCCATGCGGGCCCTGCGAGTTGCGTTTTTCGTGGCATCCGTGGATCGCGTTTCCGGCAGCGTTAAGTTGTACTGCGCACATCGACTGTCTGATGCATTCATTACGAATCACGACAGAGAGACGCTCACCATCTATTTGGACGACCGAAATACTGCGGACGAACTCGCTGGTCAGGACGTTGCAGACGTTCATATTGGTCCTCCAGTTATGGAATGGTCACTAGAAACCCTTTTCGCCGACGCCGAATTTTCAAAGAGGTTCTATGACGTCCCCAAGGAACACATCAAGGTCGCAAAAGCATCTTTAAGCACGCGGAATGTTGGCTGGGTTGAATACGTTCGCTGGAGCACAAATGAGCTTCCCAAGCGTATCGGATATAAAATCCATACCTCGCGACCCGCGGATGAGAACCTGAACAGAGCGGCCGACGCCATGGCTCCTTACTTCTTTGTTTGGCAACAAGAAGTGTTAAGGACGGGAAACTGGGAGGCGGCTCGAGACATATTTAGTCTTCTAGAAAAGACGAAGAAGATTATCGAGAGTGGAATGTTCCCTCTTTCGCCTCGCTTGCCCCAATCCAGCAATGATTCAACGAAAGAGTAAGTCTTGCAGTTGTCGTCTGACGCCGCCGCCTCAGCTCAATTCACGGTAGCCAAATATCGATCAATCGCCCTCGCCATCTTAGGCGTCGGCTACTCGTCCAAATCTCCGGTTTGTATCATAGGCCGCTGAATATGGGCCAACTGGTAGTTGGGTCGCGTTACGAATGGGAAATCCGTCGCGCTGAACAGACGAGAAAATTCCGCATCCACTGCCTCAGACCCGCCCAGACACGCCATCCTCGTGATCGCGCCGGGCCGGCATTCACCAGTTTCTGCTTCTCGCTTTGAAATTGTCCGGATAGCACATTACAACCCGAAAACACGTAAGAATTCCCCTCGAACGCGAGCGTAAAAGAAATATGAGGAGGAACCTTGAGCTGCGATTGGCGTACCTCGATGAGTTTCCACTTCGTATGATCCAGGCGATGGTCAGAGCCTTGCGCCATGGCCATGTTCATCCACACCAGGAATGTCATTACCCAGAAGGCAACTCTGTTCATGGGTACCTAGCGTTACTATACGGTAAAGGCCCGCGGAGACAATCGTCGCCGTGGGCCTTTCCGTTCAAACACTCGGCCGGATCGTTGGAGCGATCCTGCACTCGAGTTCAGCGCGCGTATTCGTATGCACCAACGTCGATACTCGTCCCTGGGGGGACACGCGGATTGCCGTCAAAGTCCGTCGTCCCAACGACGGATGTGTCTACGTTCGTACCGGCGCCTACCGCGTTCGTACCGGCGCCTACCGCTGGGCCGAACTTGATATGCAAGTCCAGAGGCGTCGTCGTCGGGCTGACAAATTGCGGGTCTGCGAATTGAGCATGAGAATCCTCTCCGGTCGCCTTCTGATAATTACCGAGGTCTGTATAGCTCTGGCCATTCCAGATCCACCGACCGCTGGATTGGCCTGAGTAGTATAGATTGTAACCAAGAACAGCCGGGCTTGCCGGCGCCCTGGTGTAGTCATTTACAAACAGGTTTTGAGCGTTGGCGTAGACTATGTTGTTCTCGAATACGTTGTTAGTCGCCGCGTACTGAATCTGCAGCTCTCCGCTTCCTGTGTTCTTCGTGTCGTTCTCAAACAGTGTGTTGTTCACGATGGTGCAATGGTCGGTTCCGCCAACATTCGCAGAATAACCGCCGATCGTGATCCCAACCGAAAGATTTTGATACACGAGGTTGTCGCGCACGGTCACGTAGCTGCCCACATGTCCTTTATGCTCGCTGGCTACTTCAATACCGATATCGGAGCCGTAGACGCGATTGCGCTCGATCACGATCTGCGAGCCGCCGTCTACATAAATAGCGTCTGCATCATATTGGCTTCCTTCACCCGGATTGTTAATTGCGGAGATGTTATAGACCGTATTATCGCTGATTTCTCCTTTATTTGCATAATCGTAGGCCGCATTGGGCGCTACGCCTTCGAAGCCGATAGCATCAATTCCGATATTGTCGTTATCGTGAATACTGTTGTAAGAAATCGTGAAGTTGGTGACGTTGCCGTCCACATTCACGCTTTCGCTGTTTCCGGTCTTGAGACTATACACCTGATTACCGCTAATGGTTATGTTGTCGATGGATGCAGGCGCTTCAGATCCGTACACCGCAATTCCGAAGGCATTTCCCTTGGCTTCGGATGTGGTCACGATGTTATGTACAACGTTGTTGAGAATCTGAACGTGGCTTCCCGATCCCGTAACCCAGATACCGGCTGGAGTGGAAGATGAACTCGAAGTCTGAAAATTACATATTTCAAATCCCTGGATAGTTACATAACTCTGATCCACGATATTGAATAAACCCTGCACGCCTGACTTTGCAGGCGTAAGTCCCGTTCCATCCACAACCACGCGATCACCGGGGTAGCTTTGAAATACGATCGGGCTGGTGTTTGTGCCGGATCTAGTAATGTTCACTGATTCGTTATATATACCCTTCTGAACGTACACGGTATCGCCAGGCAGCACGGATTTCGAATTCGCCGCATGCTGTATCGTTCTCCAGGGGGAAGAAATCGTTGTTCCTGAATTACTGTCGCTTCCCGACGTCGAAACGTAAAACGTCAAGCCCGTGGAAGGCGGTGGAATCGAAGAAGTTGCGGTAATAGTTACTTGCGCCGACGCCGATTGCCCCGCCTGCGATAATGCCGTGATCTTGACCGGCGCCGGCGGAACTGCCGTCGGGGCAGTGTAGAGACCCGATGCGTCAATTGTGCCCACCACCGAAGCGTTTCCCGCGCCGCCATTCACCTGCCAGGTGACTCCAGTAGTGCTGCTGTTCTGCACGCTTGCGGTAAACTGCTGCTTATTTCCAACCTGGACCGTTGATAAGGTGGGAGAAACCGAGACACTCACCGGCTGACTGCCTTGGGCTGTAAGCGCCGTGGAAGGCAGAGTTACAGAAACAAAACTGAGTAAGACAGCGGCTGCTAAGTTCCGCCGCAACTTGCTGGGATTTCCCTCTCGCAGTTGATGTATTGCCATTTAAATGTACTCCTGAATCTTTTGCGTTCTTCTACTATCTGGTGCTCCTCTTCTCAAGCCCGATTGCGCAAACACTTTCCTGCTATGGCGCACAAGCGTCCGCATTGGTGCGAAGGGTTCTCGAGCTTAGGGATTAGGAGACTTAGGTCTCGCTGTAACTAAACGGGAAGCGCTCGCCGGGCAGGCAATCGATACCGAGCCTGCCGGTTACTCCCTCACGATTTAGAAGCTTGTGGCGAAACTGCTCGCTTAGCGGCAGTAATACTACACTACACGGTCAGCTGACGCCAAGCCCGGTGCCCCACAAAACTCCAGACTACCGGAAATCATCTGTCCGGTTATCTGTTCGTTGCACGTTGTACTCCCTGCGAAAATCGGCACTGCCGAAACGCTAAACAGGGTTAGAACAAACGCGGATCCAAACACTTTCTTCATACTGCTTTCCTCTTTCATGCAATTTCCCGCTTTTGTTATTCCTTTCGCGGGAAGCAATTTCAGAATATATGGAGCACAGAAAGCAGTCGTTGCCTCTAAGCAGTGTATTGATTGCTCTTGGGCAATTAACAGCGCGCTCGAACGTCATCCCAAACCGCGCAGATCCTTATCCTTCTCCCGTCAAACTGAACAAGCATTCAGAAGATCTCACTCGCGTGCCAAAAGTTCTGGTTGCCGCAGGATGACTCTGCCTCTGCCCTTGCGCAGAATTCCTTCGCGCTGCCATTTGCTTAATATGCGGCTGACAGTGAATTGCGTTATGTCCGCTCCGGATGCCAAGTCTTCGTTTCCAACTGGAATCTCAACGCCATCCGGACTGCTCTTGCCGATTCCGCAGGCAAGACTCAGTAGAAGGTGAGCGACGCGCGATTGCGCATCGTCAGAGCTGAGACTGACCTTTACGCCAATTAACCAGGCGATATGTTCAGTCACTGCAATCGAAAACGCATTCTCCAGCAATCTCTGGATTCGAGCCACCAACTCGCGGATCGTTTTCCGGTCCCATACAAGTGCACAACTGGCCGACAAGACCTCAGTGCTCGCGAAATACGTGGAAGGAGAAGACATAATCGCCGCGCCACCGAAAATCTGCCCCGCAGTGAGCCAATGCAGGAGAATTTTGCGTCCATCGCCTGTTAATACGAAGTGTCTGCCTCGACCGCTTGTTAATAGAAACAGCCGTTCAGCGGGATCCGCCTCGTGAACAATCACTGAGGATTCAGCAAAGCGCCGGTGGCTGGCTGCGGACAGGACGGCATCGAGTTCGGACTTCATCAATCCTTCCAGAAACCTAGGCCGGAGGTTAGCAGGAAGTTCCAGAACCCTACGACTTGATAAGAGCTTGCAAGTGCAATTCAACTGCAACTCACTTCTTTCTTTTATCAGAGTTTGAGGACTCCGGTGCAATTGGTTCCACTGATTCCGGAGTGAAGCGGTCCGCTGTTCCGGTGCATGTGCTCCAGAGTTCCGGCGGGAAGTGGTCCGGTTTTGGTGAGTGAGCGGAACGGTGGACCGGATCACCGGAGTGGGATGGATTGAAGGAGGTCTGGCGCAGGTAGTCGAACAACGCATGTGATCCCTGGGTTGGAAAGGAGATCACATGCCGGTCAAGTCCTCGAAATCCTAACCGATTTCCGGACCAGTTTCTGGAGATCAGGTCACTGGAAGCTGCCACGATTTTGGTGATTGAGGGGAGACCGGCTGCGCGCGCTGTTTCGCTGCCGAAACGACGAACGGCTAATGCGATTTTGAAACTGAATTATGAAACACGCGCGGCCGTAATATTTACGGGCCTGCGGCGCATGGTGCAAAAGTTATGCCCTGGCGCGTCGGAGCCGGCTGATAACAATAGCGCCAAACAAGGCTAACGCTACGAGCGACAGCGAGCCCGGTTCCGGGACCGCTGTCACATTGACATTATCAATGGCAAAATCAGCCGCTGCCGGAGCGCTAAGCACGACTCTATTGAAACCAGGACCACTGAAGCTGATGACGCCTTCTGGAAACAAAAAAAATCCAATGGGGATCGTACCAGTCGCAGTGCTGCTACCCCTGCTGTTGCGCCATTAAAGGCGCTCAGGTCGAAGGGCACGCCTGTAACCGAGTTGGTGCCGAAATTCATTGAGATGCTCGTGTGCGGCGCACTGAAAGCAATCGTCAGAGTCAGATTGTTCAGACCCGCTGGGCCAGGATCGAGGAGCACATTGCCAGTTAGTGTGTCAAAGGATGTTGATGTAGGCGTAACCGCAAAGCCACCGGGATAACCGGGACTGGTAAAAGTCGCTCCAAGTCCGCTAACTGTGTCGGTGAATGGCGTGGCCTTACCGACTGCATGAGCCGTTTCGGCATATCAAGTACGTCAAGTTTGCCGGCGAGACTTGGCAGTACAAGCGGCCTTCACTGGTAGAGATCGCCGCCCAAGTATTTAAGTCCAGTATCGGTCGCGACGGTAGCGACCACAGCGCCTGGACCAAGTTCCCGCGCCAACTCCACCGCCGCGCATACGTTCAATCCGGTCGACGTGCCCGCGAGAATCCCTTCTTCGGCTGCAAGCCTGCGAGCCATCGTACGGGCCGCCGTCTCCTCGACGCTGCGAGCTTCATCAAAATCTTCCCGCGTCAGCATGGGAGGCCAGAATCCAATGCCAACGCCTTCGACGTGATGCGGTCCGATCATTCCTTTCGTGAGCAACGGCGACCCGGCGGGCTCCAGCGCAACAATGCGTGCGCGGCAACCGTGCTCGCGTAGTGCCCGTGACACGCCTAGCAACATTCCCGCCGTGCCAACCCCGGCGCAGAAAACCGAAATTCGGCCTTTGAGTTGTTCGAGCAGTTCCTCCCCGATTTTTCGATACGCCAGTATTGCGTCACGATTGTTCATTTGATCCGTGTAGAAAGTGTCCGGCTCGGCGACGCGTTCGGCGATCTCCTGCTTAAAGCGGTCGAAAAGGTCGGGCGTGATCTTACCGCCCTCGCTCTCCAGCAGGGTCACCTTCGCGCCGAACGCGCGCATTGTCCGCGTTTTCTCCAGGGCGAACGCGTCCGACGAGAGAGGTTCGAAGGGGTAGCCTTTAACGGCACATACCATTGCGAGCGAAGATCCTGTGCTCCCCCCGGTGTATTCGACAACTCGCATTCCCGGACGCAACGTGCCCCGTTTCTCGGCTTCCGCGATTATTGCCAATGCCATGCGGTCCTTGTAGGACCCTGTGGGATTAAAGTATTCTAGCTTAATGATGACATCGGCGCCTTCGGGAGAAACCAGCTTTTTAAGTTGCACCAAGGGTGTGTTACCGATTGCGTCAAGGATAGAGCCAATCAAACGCGACTCCGCTCAGGGGTTGCAGAGATTTGACGCTTTGGTAAGCGTGTCCATGATTCAGGCAGAGACGAATTATTCGTCGTGAATGGCCGCTTTTACCTTGGCCAGAACCTCCGTGGGAATGGAATCCATGCCGTGGTCTTCTTTCGCGTGCTCAGCCGTACGGGTTAGCACCTGTTCCTCAGTCTCCCCGCGTGCGACAAACGTGCAGCCGGGTACAATGTCTCCACATTTCATTACTTTAGCCATCTCGCTTCCCTCTCAGAATAAACGCCCATCCGCGATATGCAGGTGAAGCTGATTCCTGACATTACGGGACATCATACCCCCTGATTGCCAATCGCGTCAAAGAACTTTTTCCGTGTGTCGCTGCCAAATGAATAATCCAACGATGCTTGGCGAGTTGAACCAGATCGCGGAGTTTGGTGTTGGCAGGCAGCGTGGAGAACCAATATTTAATCGGTTCGGCTTCCCCCTTGGGCCTTTCGATCAGCAGCCATTCTTCCGGATGCGGCTCGCTCCGCCAGTAGTCGCGGTGGGCCGGCCGGACTCGCACAGCAGCGAAGCGCGAACGAAGATTCTGCTTCGTGCCCGCCCGCCACGTCACCGTTTTCCAGGCCGCAGCAGGCAGCCATCGCGCTAGCTCTTTGACTGTAACCGGTTGATGATCCTTCTTTCGCCGCAAAAGCTTGCTGGGACGACCTACTCCCTTCCACTCCGGTTTTGATAATGGTGCTTGGCCGGGCTTCCAAACGCTCACCGTGGACATGATTCCGACCACATAAGGCAAGCCCAGTTCGCTAATCGTTTCCCGGAATCGTGTCTCTGTCCCATAGGCGGCATCCGCTAACACCGGTGCTCGTGGTACGTCTTGTTCCACGGCGGCGCGGACCTGCTGCAAAGCGATAGCCGGCTTCGTCTGAAAAGTGATCTCGGTGGGAACCCCGGCCTGCTCTCTACGCGCTTTGTCCTGGGCCCACACCTCCGGCAAATACAAACGCCAGGCAATAGGCAGGCTGGCCGTCTGCGTGCTCACCGACAGACTCACCGCCACCCGGCAGTTCTCCTGCTTGCCCACCTGTCCGCAATATTGCCGCGTCACTCCTACCGATTGCGTGCCCTTTTTTGGAAAACCGGTGTCATCTACCACCCACGCTGTTAGTGCCGGTCAGGAAGGCCGTCAGTTTTGCCGGGTAGAGGTCCATCGGTGATGGCCGGTTTAGTCGCCATCACGCACGATCGTGGCGGCCGCCGCGGGTGTTGGGCAGAAACCTGCGTGGTCAAGGGCATCGAGTTCAGAATGCAGCGGCGAGTTTACGGCATAGAGCTATCCGTCCGCGCCGTCCGAAGGAGAGGGAGCAAGGGAAGACTGCCGGTGCTTGGGGTCGAGCTTGATCGATTCAACAACCAGGTAGAGTGTATGAACGCTGTTGACCTTGCCGGCCACGCAATAGGCTTTGCCGGGGATGGGGCGAAGGCATTTGGTGAAGTCAAGCAAGCGATACACACGGCGGGTGTCGTGATCGAGCATCTGCAACAAGGCACAGGAGCGGTATTCCGTCCGCGAGAGCAGGAACAAGTGATTGGCGCTGAAGTTGAACATGGTGGCGGTAAATAAGAAAGAGCGGGATCGCTCCCGCCCCATCGAGCGCCGTTGTGGAGTTAGCCGGCAGACTCCTCTGCTCGGGATATCGTCACAGCGCGGCGCTTGCTCTAAACCAGCAGCTATTCTTTTGGAGGCTGGTCTTTATTGGCTTTGCGAAAGCTATCGCCACCGAGCAGGAAGATTTCGGAGTTTTCGACCAGGCGGTCGGCGATAGCAGTCGCGATAGTGGTGTTGTGGAGAATGTTGCCCCACTCGGAAAACGGAGTGTTTTATGCGCCCAACATTTTTTATGCACAGTCAGGTGAACGCAAGATCGCTGCAAGGCTAGAGTTGCTGCCGGAGAGGTCTCCGCTTCGGGTGGCCGTGGTCCGCATAATATAAACGCCCTCCCCCTCCCATTCAAGGAGGTCGTAATGCTCTCAAAATTCTTTGAGGCACCCGCGCGGATCAGCGCAATTTCCAGTGGTCTCTGTGGACCACTAATCGAAAGCTTCGCTAATCACTTGTTTGAGAGTGGCTATGCGAAGATATCCGCCCGCCGCCACATTCGATCGGCGGAACACATCGTTTACTGGGCAAGCCGCAGGCGGGTTTGCCTGCATGATTTTGACAGATCTACACTCGAGCGCTTTGGTGATCACCTAACCAGATGCCGCTGCGGCCGGTATTCTTGCACCGATCGTGTCGACATCCTGACCGGTGCACGGTTGTTCTTGGAGCATTTGCAGGGCCAGGATGGCAACACCACGCGCATTACGAAGCCAGTCCCGCCGGAACCTGAAGTGTTGAAGGAATTCTGCACGTGGATGCAGGCGCAATGCGGCACATCGAACCAAACGCTATACAACTACGGAATACCGATTCGAAAGCTGCTTCATTGCTTTGGTGAGAATCCGAGCGAGTTCGATGCCCATCGGCTTCGGCAGTTCGTACTGCGACAAAGTCAAAGCACTGGTTGGGCTGCAGCCAAGACCTGTACAACGGCTCTACGTATGTTCCTGCGGTTCCTGATTGCCGAGGGCCGGTGCCATTCCGGTGTTTTGGGCGCGATTCCGGCCCTGCCACATTGGCGTCTTACCTCTCTCCCGCGATATCTGCCATCGGAAGATGTAGAGCGCCTCATCGCCTCGTGTGATGTGTCCTCGGCTGTAGGTAAGCGGGATCGGGCGATTCTTCTTCTACTGGCACGCTTGGGACTTCGGGCCGGCGACATCGTACACATGCGCCTTCAGGATATCGACTGGAAAGGTGCGTGGATCAAGGTGAACGGGAAGAGCCGCCGAGAGACACGACTGCCCTTGAGCCAGGAGGTGGGAGAAGCGATTGCGGGCTACTTGCAAGCAGGACGGCCTCAGACTCATACCGATGCACTGTTCGTCTGTGCTCGTGCTCCATTCAGGCCCCTGGCATCTCACTGTGCTGTCTCAGTGCTTGTCGACAGAGCCATCCGCCGCGCCGGAATCACACGACCTAGCCGAGGCGCAGCCCAGTTGCTACGTCATTCTCTCGCTACTTCGATGTTGCGGCATGGGGCAGCACTACAGGACATCTCTGTTCTGTTCCGGCATGTTAGCGTCGAGACCACACAGATTTACGCCAAGGTCGATGTCACCGGCCTACAGCAGATCACCCAGCCTTGGCCGGAGGTGTCGTCATGCTAGCGTCTGCAGTCCGATCGTATTTATCTGTGCGGCGGGCGATTGGCTTCTCTCTCAAAGAGGTTGGCATTCATCTTATGAGCTTCGCGGCCTACTCCGACGCCACGGGCCAGCAGTACGTGAGCGCGCAGACCGCCATCGAATGGGCGCGACAGGCATCCTCGGTGGAATCCCGGGCTCGACGGCTCGCGAATGTCGCTCGTTTTGCTCGGTATCTACAGGCGGAAGACATGCGCCATGAGATTCCGCCACCGATCTTTGGCAGTGAACGCCGGCCGCGGCCTGCCCCTTACATTTTTTCCGACGAACAGATCTGTCACATCATCGAACTCGCAGCAAAGTCGGGTTACCGCACTCTGCGCCAGCAGACCTACCGCACACTTTTCGCACTTCTGTCCTGTACAGGACTTCGTGTCTCTGAGGCGATCCGATTGAAATACGACGACATCACTCCGGACGGGCTAGTGATCCGCTGTTCCAAGTTCCGCAAAAGCCGGCTGGTCCCTTTGCATGAGACTGCTCGTGCTGGGCTCGAAGATTACTTGCGACAACGCCGTCTTTACGCTCCTTTCGATGATCACGTGTTCATATCGCTACGCCGCAAGCCGCTATCAATCAAGGATGTTGACGTCGCTTTCCGAACCGTGGCTGACAAAATGGGATTGCCACGCGGACGAGGAAAACGTCGGCCCACTCCCCATTCCTTTAGGCACACCTTTGCGGTGCGAGCGTTGAGAACCTGCCCTGACGGACGGGATCACATTACTCAGCACATGCTGATACTCTCAACTTATCTGGGGCACAGTCATGCAGCACTGACTTACTGGTACCTGGAAGCCGTTCCGGAGCTCATGCGTAATATCGCCGAAACCTGTGAAGCACACATGACGGGAGATACCTTATGACAGCTATTGCTCCGCATGTGACTGCATTCTTTCAAGAACGTCTTACGCTCGAACGCCGGGCGAGCGTTCACACCTCTGACTCCTATGCCTACGCCTTCCGGCTGCTTCTGAACTTTGCGAGCAAGCAACTAAACATCGCGCCGTCCCACTTGCAGTTGGAGCAGATCGATGCACCCCTGGTGGTCACGTTTCTGAGGTATCTGGAGGAAAGTCGCAGCAACAGCGCGAGTTCCCGGAATGTGCGCCTTGCCTTGCGGCGATCAAGTCGTTCATGCACTTCATCGAGCACCGGGTGCCCTCAGCTCTTGAGCAGATTCGACGCATTCTCGCGATTCCGACGAAAAAGGCCGATACACGTCTGGTACGGCATCTTACGACCGCAGAGATTCAAGCACTTCTAGACGCACCCGAACCTGGCCACTGGGCGGGTACTCGGGATCGTGCGATGCTGCACTTGTGTTTTGCTGCCGGATTGCGTGTGTCCGAACTTGTCGGCCTGCGCCTCGAGGACCTGTCGCTGCATGGCGACGCAAGCATTCTGGTACACGGAAAAGGGCGAAGGGAACGCTGCTTGCCCTTGTGGAGGCAGACAACAGCAGCGCTACGCGCATGGTTGGCTGTCCGGGGAACGCTGGCAGTACCAGAACTGTTTGTGAGCTCACGCCGTGAACCTATGACCCGTTCTGGCTTTGAATACGTTCTCGAGAAGTATGTCCCCGTGGCGAGCAAACGCTGTCCGTCCCTCCCAACAAAACGCGTTTCTCCTCACGTTTTGAGACACAGTTGCGCTTTGACCATATTGGAAGCAACAAAAGATCTGCGGAAAGTGTCGCTGTGGCTCGGTCATGCCAACATGCAGACGACCGAAATCTATACACGAGCAGATCCATCGATAAAACGCGAAGCGCTCGACGCCGTCACACCACCAAAACTAAAGTCGGGACGCTTCCGCGCCAGCGACAAGTTGATTGCCTCGTTGACAACCTCCTCTTTTATGCGGCGACAACGAGGCTCAGATTAGCACGGAACCGGGGCTCTCAGCGATGGGAGCCCCGCATAAAAATGTTGGGCGCATAAAACACAGCCTTTTCGGATTGGGGCAACATCCTCTACAACACCACCATCGCCACTGCCATTGCTGATCGGCTGGTCGAAAACTCCGAAGTGTTCCTACTGGGAGGAGACAGTCTCCGCAAAGCCAATCAGAATCCTCCGCCGGCCGAGTAATCAGCCGGCTCCGAGCATGCGCCGCTCTGTGCGATATCCCGAGCCGGAGGAGTCCGCCGGGTAACCCCTCAACGGCGCTGACAACGAGCGGGAGCACTCACTCCCGCTCTCGTCTTTCCTCCTCTTCTCAATGTTCAACTTCAGCGCCAATCACTTGTTCCTGCTCTCGCGGACGGAATACTGCTCGTGCGCAGTGTTGCTCATGCTGGATCGCGACACCCGGCGTGTTTATCGTCTGTTCGACTTCACCAAACGCCTTCGCCCTATTTCAGGCCGTGCCTATTGTGTGGCGGGCAAGGTCAACAGTGTCAACAGTGTGAATACGCTCTATCTGGTTGTCGAGTCGATCAAGCTGGACAGGACACCAAACACTGGTGGTCTTCCATTGCTCCTTCTCCCGATGACGGCGCGGGAGGTCAGACCAGCGACTAACATCTTCTTCTTTGGCAGGAAACAAACTCGCTCACTCGGCCTGCTGCCACTTCAGCAAGCCCGCGCATTCGTGCGCTCATGATCCGCATCGGCACCTATTGGCGCCATGCTAAACCGGCGAAAGTGGTCCCGTTTTATCTCGGCGCTAACACTGGAGAACTCGTGCGCACGATCCTGGAGTCCAAACCGCATCCGGAGATGGGCTATCGATCGTGTCTGGGCATTATGCGACTGCTGAAGGCGTATTCCAAAGAGCGGCTGGAAGCCGCCAGCCGCCGTGCCGTGGAACTGCGGGCCTGTTCGTATCAAAGCCTGCAATCAATCCTAAAGCACTCGCTCGATCAGCAAGTGATCCGGGAGGCGGAGCCGAAGAAACCGGGCCCGCATCACGGCAATGTACGTGGTCCTCATTATTACGATCCGCCTCAGGATCTTCTGCAGTAGTTACTCACGAAAGGAACGGAATGTTGAATCAACCGACGCTGGACAAGCTCCAGACGATGAAGCTGCATGGCATGGCAAGCGCTTTTCGCCTGCAGTTGGAAACCACCGACACGGCTCAACTGAGCTTCGAAGAGCGATTTGCCTTACTCGTCGATCAGCAATGGCTGTGGAAAGAGAACCGGGCACTGGAACGCCGCTTACGCGCTTCGAAGTTGAAAGAGCGCGGTGTGGTCGAAGATATCGACTACCAGCATCCACGCGGCCTCGACCGTAAACTCATGCGCACGCTAGCGGCCAGCGAATGGGTCAAACAGCATCAGAATCTTTTGCTCATTGGTCCAACCGATCCTGTGACATTCTGCACCCCCTCGCTACATCATTGAAAACACTGTCACGCCCTGATTCGATCTTCCAGTTCTTGCGGAGCAGAGTTCGAAGTTTTTGAATACAGCCACTTTTGCTCATGTCATAAGCCGGGCAGTCGAAGCGTAGCCTCGTCCTTCATCTGCTTTGTTCTGCGATGTTCGCGGTTTTTCAACGCTGTTGCAGCACGAACTACTTCCGCTGATGCAACTTCTTTGGCATCGATTTGCCATGGTGCACCAGGGACAAGTTGCGTGGCTGGAAGCGTTTTACGTTCAATGAGAGCTCTTACGACAGTCGCGCTGACACCGAGCACCTTTGCGGCTTGTTGGAGATTCAAAAAGCTTCCCCGCTGCACAGGCCGACAAGTTGGAAGCCTCAGATGCCAGCGCAGCGAGCGCACACGCATTTCATTCCAAGTATTACCAACCCCCGTCCTAAGTTGTAGCCGGTTTAAAGTGAAGGCGATTTCTTCGTCCGTGTAATTGGTTGCCATCCTGCGGACTACTTCTACAGCTTCGGGTTTCGTGCAATGACCATGATGACCTGGCTTGGGTTTCGGTATTCGCAACTCGGAGTGGCGCCCTCCCATCCAATGGATTACCAACACGATCTCTTGAGCATTGTCATCCACGTCGGCCACAATCTCTTGAATTAGAATCCGAACAATCCTCTGTTTGAGACTAGGGTCACTTGCGGGCGAACTCCAGACAGCTGGTAGGTCCTCCGCCAATCGAAGCAGTTCCGCTTTGTCGATCACTGGAGCAGCAGCAGACTCATGCTGTGCCTGATTCAATTTACTCTCCAGCTCTCGTACGCGGCATAGGGTGGTATTCCAGCGGGTCTCCAGTTCCGAGGTGACCAACCGATTTTCCGGGTCTGCGGCTTCATATCGCCGGGCTGCGAGCCGCGCCTCATACCGGGCCTGCTCGAGCTCCAGTTCCAACGCGCGAGAGGACTCGTCATGTTGTTGGCACAACTGATCTGCAGCCTGTAGCGCCACTTCAATCGCCATCGGCTGAACGACCTGAAGGATTTCCGCAGAGACGGCTTGATCGGCATGCACGCCACCAAACGCGATGCACTTAGGGATGCCCTGATTGATGTGCCCGTTTATGCATAGATAGCGCATTTCTGTGCGGCCTTTGCCCACGTAGCCGACGCGCAGCATCCGTCCACAACGCCGGCAACGGAGCAAGCCGACCAACAGACTTCGTCCGCCTCTGCCTCTTTGCCGCCCCATGCGCGACTTCATATGGGCATTCTCCGCAACGATCTTCTGATTCAACTCGAATCGCTCCCAGGTAATGTAGCCGGAATGATGGTCGCGAATCAAGACGGTCCATCGCTCACGAGGTTTCTGATGTCCCTCAGTCCGGCGCGCTCTGCCCGCTGCCATCTTCGTGCGGACCTCGGTTCTTCCGAACGCATAAGCGCCCGCGTACATCGGATTCGTCAATATATTCAGGACTGTGTGATACAGAGGAAGCTTCCAATAAACAAGGTGGTTTCTCTCGCCGTAACCGACTGCGGGTAAAGCGATAGTTTCCTGACGACACCAGAGGAGGACTTGGCGAGCACTGCCGAGTTCCTGAAACCTGTGAAAGACGAGATGAATGGCATTTTGAACTCGCAGATCGGGATCGAGTTCAATCTTCCCTGACGGGCCCCAGCAGTAACCTACTGGAAGGCAGAATCGTAGTTCTCCGCGCTGAGCCTTCTGGCGAATTGCTTCCAGCGAGCGCTGTCGCAATACGCTCAACTCGAATTCGCTCATAGTCCCGCGCAGTCCAAGTAGCAGACGGTCATTACTGAGTCGCGGGTCATAAACCCCTTCCAGATCAATCAGCAGAGTACCGACCAGCCCGCATAATTCGATCAGATGATGCCAGTCGCGTCCGTTCCGTGCCAGACGCGACGCTTCCAGGCAGAACACCGCACCGACCTGGCCTTCGCACACTTCGGCCACTAACCGCTGAAACCCTGGCCGTTCCACTAGACCTGAGCCAGATCGTCCCAGATCTTCATCGATGATTTCCACTTCCACAAACCCCAACTGCCGCGCGTATCCAGCCAGACCATACTGACGCAATTGACTCTCACGGTTCTGTAATAGCTGAGTAGGCGTCGATTGGCGTACATAGATCATCGCTCGTTGTTGCAGATGAGCTGGCGTCAGCTTATATGTCATGGCTAGCTCCTGTTGGGGCTTCTGCCTCGTCGTCGCGCGCCACGCTTAGTAATAACTCGACCATTTCGCTTTCGAGATCTGCCCGCTGATCCGGAGCCAGTTCGCGAAGAATTTCATCGCTGATGACCTTCCGCTCGCAGAACATTTCCATCTGACTCGGCTTTCTCTTTTGGTGCATCCAGACTCTCCGTTGGGGACGTAATTCTGGATGGCTTATCGCATTTTGCGGTGGAATGGAAAGCATCGAGAAACAGCCGCAGTTCACGCAAGGACGAGAGCGAGGCCGCGCGTGGTCCAAGCGAAAAGTGAGCGCAAGCAGTCGGATCGGTCATCCAATCCGGCAACGCGATGGCATGGCCTTGTGGTGTCTCCCAGATCACCCAATCGCCGTCTCTGCGCCTCATTCGGCGCAACACCGAAAGACTCGCTCCGAACAAGTCGCACCAGCGATAGTGGATCGTGACGGATTCGAAAATATCGGTACTATGTGACCGGCCCCACAGGTATCGGGAAAACCTGGCTTGCCTGTGCCCTAGCGCAAAAGGCCTGTCGCGATGGCTACACCATCCTGCACAAACGGGCTGCCGAACTGTTTCGGGAACTCAGTGTTGCCCACGCCGATGGCAGCTTTGGCCGCTTGCTGCTGCGGCTTTCGCGTATCGACATTCTGGTGCTGGATGACTTTGCCATGGCGCCACTGAAAGACAGCGAGCGGCGCGATTTCCTGGAACTCTGTGACGATCGCTATCAACGCCGTTCCACCATTCTCACCTCACAAGTGCCGCTGGCCCATTGGCATGAACAGATCGGCGATCCGACACTGGCTGACAGCATCCTCGATCGCCTCGTTCACAATGCCTACCGGCTAGAACTCAGCGGCGAGTCGATGCGCAAGAAACGAAATCGCAAACCAGATGAGGCATCCTGATGCGCCGATCTCTACATTGCTGGAGGTGGGGCAAGCGGACTCAAACGCCGTCCCCTTGCCCCACACCCCCATCACCTGCTCAAAACAAATTCCCGTTTTCTGTTGACGGATGTGAATAACTTCCGCCATCATAAATCCGTTAGCGTCGCTGCGCTCCGATTATTCGCTTCCTCCGGAATCGAACATTCACATCAGCGGAATACGCAGTGAGTCGGTTCGGGTGAGTTTTTTCAATTCGCTGCAGGATTCTGCAGCGCGGTGGCACCCGGTGGCGGGTGCTCTCAGTCGCATGCGAGTGCCTTGCCGATGTTGATCAGATTATCGGCCAATACGGCTAGCCCGACCCAGCGCTTCATTCCTTCTAAGCCGCGATAGCTGTCGCTCGCCAATAATGGATCCGCACAGAAGTTGCTATGCGGCCGTACGTTCATAGCAGTGATGGAGGCCGCCGAGTTGTGGAATGGCAACAATCTTTCCTACGTTCAGCACCTTTCGAGGAAACGGACATTGCTTGCCCAGGCTCAGGTGCGTTCTCGATTCATGGTAGTAGCGGAAATAAGAAGATAGCGTTCTCTTGAGATGACGCACGTTCAGAATGATGTAGTGGTTGAGGCACTCCCTTCGGATCGAGCCGATGAGTCGCTCGGCGTATGGATTCTGCCAGGGGCTTTGCGGTGCTGTTAGGATCTCCTGAATGCCCAGCGACTGGATTCGCAATCGAACCTCAGCACTGTTACCTGCTGTCCCGATCACGGAGGAGGTAATGGGCAGCATCTCGGTCTGCGAACGCCTCTACGATCTGTTGCGCGGTCCAAGACCCGGTCGGATGCTCAGTCACATTGTTCCGAAAAATCTTCTGGGATGACTTGCGTGAGTGCTTTAGGTTGCACTTCTCGAAGTTTGGGTGAGCCACCGGTGCAGTGCGATGATGCGCTTACTGTGATGGCGGATCAACCGCCTTGTCTTCTCTGGTGGCATACGGTCAGACCCTAATCCGGAATACGGTTCGTTGGTGCGAAGCACTTCGAACACTGTCAAAAGCAGACTATGGGCTACCGGCCTTCCTCGGACTGAAGCGCAGGAGAGGCTTTGGGCTCGATTCAGCGTGGAACCTCGTTCGGCGCAATCAGTCCGAAATAATCGAACAACTCCGACCAATGTGGTAGGAATCTCGATAGTTCCCAGTTGCGTTTGCATCGGGCGCATACGTAAAAGTAGTTGTAGCCATCGAGTTTCTCGACCGTAAGCAGGCTTCCGCAAATTTCACAATCCAATTTAGGCAACTGTTCTACTGAAACCCAGTCTGGATTTCCGCATTTCAGGCAGTTGCGCGTAACGAAGCCGCCTTCGCGGCTACGAACAAGCAGCGTAGGCGCTTTATGGCATTTGGAGCAAACGTTACTGTAGAGGAAACGAGGGGCTCTCATTGTTGTTGTCTCACTTGCGTGACCTTTGCGCGTTGCTCGCTCGAACGGGGAATGCGGGATTTGATCCGTTGCGAGACCGCAGTGTTTTTTATTCGTCGGCACTCCGATTGAACTTCGGTTCCATATAGCCTGGTCATTAGCTTGCACTTACCACTCCAAATGAAAGGAAGTTGGTGTCCATGGTTTGAGCGTCTTTTGAAGTACGCCCGTCTACCATCGCCTGTAAAGGCAGGTGTATACACGTCTTTACAACTCCGGTTCGTGAGTGTCTTGGAACGATTTTTCAATTCCGCGGAGGTGACTGCCAAGATGCAGTGATGCGGTTATGGCTGAGATCAAGACCAATCGATCCTGCTCGTAACAGATCCGTGCCAATAATCCACTCAAGTGTAGTCACGCCGCGGAGGAGTGATGCCAGCGAATCCGGCAGCACACCACAATTCGCAACGAATGAGTGGCCGGCAATCTCGATTCTGACTTCGTATACGTCGGTTTCAAACGGCCCTATCATCGGGTGGAAATCCTGCACATGGTAAACGGGGGGCATCTGTGCAGGACCGGTTCGCGGCATATAGCACAGCTTGGCACCAGTGTCGAAAAGCCCTCTCGTTATCCCGCCGGCCCACCCGAAGTTAAGCACCGGCGCACCCATGATGAGATTCATCGGCAGCGGTCCGCCGGGAAGGCTGGTCCCGCGTGGCGAAAATGTTACCGAACTCTGCCACCAATCGATAGAAATCGCGAACTGCGAGAGAATATCGCATCCAATCAGGGCGTCGACCTGCGTGTTCATCGAGCGCGAAAGTTTTCCGGACGTGATCCCCATTTGGGTTCCGAGCGTGAAGAGGTTTCCTGCAATTTCCAACTTTCCGTCTCCAATACTGACAGGCGAGCCGGAATCTAGAAGAATTCTCTTTCCGTCGATCAGGGCAACCGCGTGATTATCGAATGGCTGTAATTCATAGCACTGCCCATCGACCTGAGACTGATAATGGCCTCTTCGACCCTGGTGGACCTTCCTTTGCAAGTACAGCGGTTGCCCAGTTTGGTCAAAACTAGAGTCGAATTCTCGCTTCGATCGCTGCTTGTTACCGAGGTGCATTGAAGCGTACAATGCCTCTTTCCTGAACAGCAAATCGTCCCGCTGCCTTGCCAGCCCTTCCAGGTTCTCCACAATTTCACCGAGCCATGGACTGTGTCTGGCCATTTCTCTTGCATGAGCCAGCAGGTTCTGGACTTGGTTCCAGTCACCCTTTTGGGCAGCGTGGCCCGCCAACTCCTGCAATCGGGACGCTTCTGCTTCGGCCACGCGCCGGAGCACATCCTTATTCTCATCGGTTGAAAAAAACGATTCCTTATCGAGAACAGGCAATGTAAGCCAGACTTCAGGGATTCGGCATTCGATGCCCTCAAGATCCGAGTAAGCTACGTGTGCCTCGAGAACTGCCAATGTTTCCCCGGCTGCCGGCAGGCTCGAGGAGTCGACGTGCAGACGCACCGCCGCCCAGCCCTCCCCGTCGTATGCCAAATCCGGCAATCGCCAGGAGCCATCTTCGTGCCTCTCGTACAGATTCAACATCTCGCAGCGGATACCCGGCAGCGGATTCAGGAACAAACGAATGTTTCGGGCGCAAAGCGCCGAAAGCAACGAAAATTCCTCCTGGAAACGCTCGAGCAGCGATTCAGCGGTTTCACTGTAGTACGCAGTTCCCCCGCCAGATCGCGACATTGCGAGCATCAGGTCCTCATTAAATGAGTTCCCTAGGCCGTAGGTCGAGGTCGTCACCCCCTTGTCGGCCAACTTTGCGCATTGCATGGCAATCTCATCGAGGTCAGTGAGGCCCACGTTAGCCTGACCATCCGAGAGCAGAAGCACGCGACTCACGTAACCCGGAGAGAGGTGCCCTGCTGCCTCCTCCGCACCTTTGAGCCAGCCGGCGTGCAGGTTCGTGGATCCACCCGACTGAATGGCTGAAATCGCGTTCTGGAAATGCACTTTGCTTTCTACCGGCCAGCTCGCGATGAGCACGCGCACAGAATCGTCATAGGCGACGACACTTGCCCGATCGGTCGGTCTCAAGTTGTCGATCATGTATGTCGCTGCCCGCTTCGCCTCATAGAGGGGTTTCCCCGACATTGACCCGGACCGGTCAATGACAATCGCAAGGTTCAGAGGTTGCCGCTCTGGAAGCCCGGTTTTCGGCGTATCTGGCGCCTGCAGCCGGATGAGCACATCCACAGTGTTCTCATTGCCGGACATCAAGGCAGGGCGCAAAGCGACCAGGCTGAAATCAAATCTGTTCGACATAGCTTTTGCACTCCTTCATCGTGCCGTCTCGTTCTTCAAGCAGCTTTTCAATGCCTCTCCGAGGCGTTCAATTTCTTCACGCGTCAGCGACTTCATTCGCTGAGCGTCAATGACCACTTCGCACCATGGCTCGAGTTCGACATGCAGCTTGCGGCTGATGCTGGTCGATGTCTGGGGCACTGGACTAGCGACCCGACGCGACGACAGCGCCATGTGAGCGAGCGAGACACCCGCCTCTCCACGCGCAGTTCCTGCTTGGAACTGCTGAATTAGTAATTGTGCCGGGTTCAACTCTGGTGTTCGCACACGATCCGAAGTGGAAGGTACCCTTTTCCGCTCTGCTCTTCTGGCCTTTTCATACTCAGCTACGATGAGCTGGATTACTGGCTGGAGGATCCCGCCCAGCAGTTCCTGCGTACCTGTATTTAAAAAGCTGGCCTTGATTGCTGGTAGCGACCACTTCTGGCTGCGCAACAGAGCGCGAATTGCGAGCAGGTACACCAGGTGCTCGAGGCCGAAGCGCGATTCCCGCCCGACCCGTTCAGGCCGGGGAATGAATTCACGGACGACGTAATCCCTGATCAGACGGATATTGAGTTCTTTGCTGGTTTCGCTCTCCGGATGGGCAAATAGCCCTGGATTCGAAGCCATCACCCTCTCTGCCACTGTGATCAGATCCTCAATCCCCCATGGAGCTGTGTCCAACCCACTGCCGCCGGACTCGATCACCATACAAAGATGAATGTAACAGTAACAGCAATAATTGTAAATGGTACTAGGCCGCCTAGTTCTCGGGTTTCGACATTCGGCGGAGGACCGTGCAAGGCTCGATCCTTTCGGAAGGCAGGCTCAAGGTATCAAAAATGTCGGAGTGATCGCGACGAGAGTGCCCGCAAACCGAGCGCTATACTGCATTTTCTTCATGGAAATGCGTGCTCTAACTCGATATGAGGATCACTCGTCACTCTGACACCTTGTTGACTTGGCACCGTAATCTGATCACTCAGAAGTACGACGGGCACGATAAGCGTCAGCCAGGACGCCCGCGAATTCGTGAAGAACTCGAGAGTTTGGTGGTTCGAATGGCGGAAGAGAACCGGCGTTGGGTTATCGCCGCATTCAGGGTGCACTGGGCACGCTGGGAAGAAAATGGCGTGTTGGAGCGCATCGAGTTCCGAGTGGTGATACGCGGGAACCCCTAGCGACGTGATTACCTTCAATAATAGGGATTATCGAAGGTAAAACTGCCGTCACCGCTCCAGGAACAGTGCCCAGCGTGCAAGCTTCATCGAATCAGTAAGTTAGAAGACCTGATTGGATAGGTCCTCATAAACGCCGCTAGGACAGGTAATTTTGTAAGGCTCCCGTTTCGTTTTGGCGATAACGACTGCCGCCTCGACAAAACTGGTGGCCGTGCGAGTCTTAAGATGCCAAGCCGATGCTCCTAGAATACGTGCGGTCCGCGATCTCTTCCCGCGACAAGGCTTTAGGCTTCAACGCCACTCGGTTTACGGGGCTCAGTCCGCTGAGCAGATGCTCGCGATCGTCCGTAAAGATCAGAATTTCCTTCTCGCCGCGCGAGGCACCTACATACACGAGTGACTTATCAATGAGGGTACGAATCCGCGAGTCGCCGGTATCCAGCTGGACAAGCACTTTTTCGCCGGTCTTGCACTGTTGTGCATAGCTGGTCATGGCATAGGAATAATCGAGGTGTGGCATGTCTTCGAGCCGGAAGTCGATCATGCGGCCGCGCTCTCCGGCGGAGTTGGCCACGAGTTCCAACCGGCAGTTTCCTTGCGCGTCGATTGAGCGGATAGCGCCTACGGACCGGTTTGCGATTTTAACGCCTTTGCTTACGTGCCATGGCCGTGTCACCTGAACGCGGTCTCCCGAAGCGAACGAACGCTTCTGTGCCTCAAAGATCTCGATACCCCAGGCGTGCCGCGGATCATAGGTTATTTCGCGCTGGCCTTTTGGTCCTTCGACCAAGATCGTAACCGTGTTCGCCTCTGGATCGACGGATTTGACTTCCGAGTACTGGCCGCTTGTGACGCCCAGGCGGCTGACGGCCTTCCCCCAGCGAATCACGTTGCCCGCCTCGTACGTCGCCGCACGCTTGCGGTCTGCTGGCCGTACATCCCGAAGAGAGACTAAGACACGCGCCTCATAGCAGTCCTCGCCAAGGAGACTGCGTGCGCGCAGCGCCTGGCGCACCGCAGAGTTGAGCTCCTGAATCGAACGATTGTCCGGAGAAACAATCAAAGTGCCGGCGGGGTGTTCGGCGTAATACCCAGCCATCGCGGCAAAGCGTTTCTTACGGTCCGGCACCTCCCAGAGCCGGTTCTGATCGTCAAGCATCTCGAGGCCTTCCCTTATCTGTCCGTTGGCGAATCGCTCCACAACGGCCAGCAGTTCCGGCGCATTGCGCTGGCGCACGATTTTCTCGAGCCGAAAGGTAGTAACGCCCGCTTGTTCCAGTTCCTCCACGATGCGGCCCGCTTCAACCGACTGATGCTGGCGCGGGTCGTACGCGATCACAACTCTGTCCTGCGGTCGCACTGTTTTCGAGAACTCGTGAAACTGTCGCGTGCCCACCAGGCTCCCCTCATCGAGGATATACAGCCGCTTCGCCTGGTCCGGCGCAACGCCCCGAAGCAAGTGGGACTGGATCGTTTCGGCACGAATTCCGATCTCTCGAAGGTTGTTCGCCGCTACGCCGGTTGGTGCGATGCCATGTACCTCGTATCCGGAGACCCGGCGAGCCATTTCAGCGACGGGCTCCATAGCGGCACTCTTGCCGACCCCGGCGGCGCCACGCACGATCATGTACTGGTCGCGTGTTGTGAGAACGTTGTAGGCCATCCACATCTGCGCGTTGTTGAGCACGATTTTCCGGCCATTACTCAGCCGCTGCTTGTATTCGGCGCGGAATTGATCCCGAGTCAGATGTGGGGCTATCGGCTCACTCGATCTTTGCCGCTTCCGCACCAGGTCGATCGTGTCGATTTCGCGGCGGCGCATTTCCTCCGTCGTGTAGCGCGCCCCCGGTGCGTTTTCGCGATAGTGGCCCACCCGGACGAACTCTTTCTCCTGCTGCGCCAGACGGTGCTCAAACGCTCGCTCGACATCGGCGAGGCGCAAGTGGCCTAGACCGAAGCGCAGCGCGTCCCGCGTTAGTTCGTACTGATCGACAACGGCTTGCACATCATACAGACGCTGTTTTGCATAATCGACGGCAGCCTGCGCCATCCTCCAGCGCTGGTTCTCTGATATCTCGTGTGCCAGCCGTTGCCGCGCTGCTGCAACTACCCGGTCCGGGTAATTGCCGTACTGTTCGGCCTCGCACCGGTGCTCTATCTGCAATGCCTGCTGGTCCCACCATTGTTTTGCCTCGCGCAGCCGTTTGTTTACCCGCTCGTCGGCCTCGGCGCCGATGAGGCCTTTCCCGGCTTTCTCCCGCTCAATCTCTTCCGTGCGGGCACTCACGGCCCGCAGATATTCCTCGGTATAGCCCTTGATACACGTCGAGAAGTTCCGCCCGTGCTCGAGTTCGTATCCTCGCTTCCGGGCCCGGTAAGCCATTTCCGCGTGATAGATCGCCGAGATGTAACTCTGGATCCGGTACCATTCATGCGCCTGCACGGAGCGGATTTTTGTCCCCGGTCTCCGTCATATTGAAAACCACCGCGTGAGTATGCAGGTGCGGATTCGGTGCTCTCCCCTCTACCGGTCTGGCAGTGTCATGCAGAAACAGTGCGGCTGCCCAATTCGCGGTCGTAACCGGGGCATTTGTGTTGCCCATGCGCGCTTGCGTGTACTTCTCGCCGGCATCTAGGGCAATG
>Ga0213872_10000351_pt1 | contig 38881 bp, 35 predicted proteins | sample VelepicomBERX_R2_FD_160071 | JGI IMG/M metagenome (GOLD analysis project Ga0213872, IMG submission 160071) | Rhizosphere microbial communities from Vellozia epidendroides in rupestrian grasslands, the National Park of Serra do Cipo, Brazil - RX_R2 | ecosystem: Host-associated > Plants > Roots >... | reverse complement strand
CGATACCTTGCGACTGGAGCCAGGCGGCGAAGTCGCGCGCGAGCCGATCGACCTGCGCAAAGCTCAGCGCGGTGCCGGCCGCACGGAAGGCCGGCTTGTCCGCGTAGCGCAGCATCGCCGCGTCGAGCTTTGCCGTGATGCTGGGATCCGAGGCGGGGCCGATGTCGGCGGGGATGCCGAACTTGCGATAGCTCGCCAGCCAGGGACGCTCTTGTTCTGTACCGCTCATGGGTGCTGCCTTCTCGATCACTGACTCGACATCTTCACGCCCGGGTCGCCCTGGCCCAGCCAGAGCTTGAGCACGAGGCGCTGCACGAAGTTTCCGTAGGGAGGATAGAACAGCCCGATCGGGAAGAAGCGATGCCGCTTGAAGACCGTCTTCGCATGCGAGAGCTCGCGGAAGCCCTCGACGCCGTGATACGTGCCCATGCCCGAGTTGCCGACGCCGCCGAAGGGCGCATCGTGGTTGAGCACATGCCAGCCCCAGTCGTTGATCGTCACGCCGCCCGAGTGCGTCTGCTTGAGCAGCCGCTCGCGCTCCGCCGCGTCATGGCTGAAGGCGTACAGCGCCAGCGGGCGCGGGCCGCGCCGGACGTGTGCGATCGCCTCGTCCAGCGTGTCGTAGGGCAGGACCGGCAGGATGGGGCCGAAGATCTCCTCCTGCATCAGCCGCATGTCGGGGCGCAGCTTGGTGACGATGTGCAGCGGCATCTGGCGCCCGTGGCCGCCCTCGGCGCAGGGATGGATGCTCGCGCCCTTGGCACGCGCATCCTCCAGCAGGGCGACCATGCGCGCATGGTGGCGGTCGCTCACGATGGCCGTGTAGTCCTGGTTGCCCGCGACCCGCGCGCCGAAGCTGCGGGCGAAGGAGGCGTGGACCTCCATCACGAACTCCTCGACCTGCTCGCGCGGCACCAGCGCGTAGTCGGGCGAGACGCAGATCTGGCCGCAGTTGGCCGACTTGCCGTGCGCGATGCGCCGCGCCGCATCGGCGATCGAATAGCCCCGCGCAACCAGCGCCGGCGACTTGCCGCCGAGCTCCAGCGTGACCGGCGTGAGGTTCTCGGCCGCCGTGCGCATGACGATCTTGCCGACGGCGGGCGAGCCGGTGAAGACGATGTGATCGAAGGGCAGCGCGGTGAACGCGTTCGGGTCGAGCAGCTCCTCGCCGATGACCGCGACATGGTCGGGCGGGAAGACCTCGGCCAGCATGCGGCGCAGCACGGCGTTGGTCGCCGGCGTGATCTCCGGCATCTTGAGCATGGCCCGATTGCCGGCCGCCAGCGCCGCCGCCAGCGGGCCCAGCGCCAGGTAGAGCGGGAAGTTCCACGGCACGATGATCCCGACCACGCCCTTGGGCTGGTAGGTCACGCGCAGGCTGTTGCTCAGGAAGAGCAGCTCGGTCGCGCGGCGGCTCGGCCGCATCCAGCGCGACACGTGCGAGATCGCGTGATTGATCTCCAGCGTCGAGCCCAGGATGTCCAGCATCTTGGACTCGGAGGGCGAGCGGAAGCTGAAGTCGCGGCTCATGGCCTCGGCCAGCACATCCTGGTAGCGATGCAGCTGGCGCTTGAGCGCGCGCAGGTGTTCGCGGCGCTCGGCCGCCGTCGGATAGGGGTGGCGCGCGAACGCCTGCCGCTGCGTCGTGAAAACATCCGTCATCGCGGCGCATACCGGATCCTGTTTCGGCAGTCGATCGTTCATGGTCTCCTCGATAGGGGTGGGCCGCGCTTCAGCGGCCTGGGTCCGCGATGGTGCTGTGACGCATCCGTGACGACGAGGTTGCTTGACGCCAATGGGTGGGTGAAAATCTGCCAAGTTCAGCAGCCCAGCCCTTCGATCGACGCATGAGCCTCCAGCCTTTGGTAGTAACCCGCGAATTCGACGAAAAGGCATCGTCGGCCCACAGCATGCTCGGCCTGCGCGCCGTGTTCGCCGAGATGACGGAGCAAGGGATTGGTGCGTCGGCGCTGCTGCAGGGCACGGGCCTGCGCGCCGAGCAGCTCGACGACTCGCAGGCCCGCGTCAGCCTGGCGCAGAAGATCACGATCTTTCGCAACGTCCAGCGCCTGAGCGCCGTGCCGGACGTCGGCCTGCGCGCCGGCGCGCGCCAGCGGCTCAGCGATTTCGGCGTCTATGGTTACGCATTGGCCAGCAGCCGGACCATCGGCGACGCCGTGCTGCTCGGCATCCGGCACGTCCGCCTGGCCGGACCGGTGCTCGAGAAGCGCTTTCGCGTCGAAGGCAGCCGCGGCATTTTCGAGGCCCATGATTTTCTCGAGCTCGGCGAGCTCCTGCCGCTGGCCACGGAATTCTGGTTCGCCTCCAGCCTCAAGCTCTGCCTCTGCGTGCTCGAAGCGCCCTTCCCCTCGCTGCAACTGCTGCTGCCCTATCCGCGGCCAGCCTACGCCGAGGCCTACGAGCGCATGTTCGGCTGCGAGGTCCGCTTCGACCAGCCGGTGATGGAGTGGCATTTCGACGCCGCGGTGCTCGCGCGGCCCTGCCCCAACGCCAACCCGATCACGGCCGACCTGTGCACGCAGTTCTGCGAGCGCATGCTCGAGAACCTGCCCGACGAGACCGAGCTTTCGCGCCAGATCCGCACGGCCTGCCTGAACAGCCGCGGCGACTTCCCCACCGCCGACGAGATGGCCGCTCGCATGGGCATGTCGGTGCGCAGCCTGCATCGGCGCCTCGCCGGTCAGGGCCAGCGCTACCAGGACATCCTTGACGACGTGCGCCGCTCGCTCGCCGTCGAGTTCCTGCGCAACACCTCGATGTCGGTCGAGCAGATCGCCGGCCGCGTCGGCTTCTCGGACGCCTCGAACTTCCGCAAGGCGTTCCGCAAGTGGACCGGCAGCACGCCGGCCAGCTACCGGCAGGCTTGACGCGGTGCTGCGACGTCACCATATCCGAGGGTGAGACCTCGGCTTGAGCCGCTCCGGTCCCGCATACACTTGCCCGCAACCCTGGCGGTGAGAACGCTCCCGGCCCCGCCGCCCTCTGCCCAATCCAAGCTCAATGCCTCAGATTCCATCGGTCACCAAAGCCTTCATCCTGGCCTGTGTGGGCGTGTATTGCCTGCAGACGCTGCAACTGTGGAGCGTTGTCCCGTTCGAGCTCTGGCCGGTGCAATCCGGGCGCTTCCAGTTGTGGCAGCCCATCAGTTACGCCTTCCTGCACGGTAGCGCAACCCACCTGTTCTTCAACATGCTGGGCCTGTTCGTCTTCGGTTCCGAGCTCGAACGCGTTTGGGGCCCGCGCCGCTACCTCCAGATCCTCGTCGCCAGCACGCTCAGCGCGGCGCTCGCGCAGCTGCTCTTCACCTGGCTCGTGGGCATCGACTCGCCGACGATCGGCGCGTCCGGCGCCATCTTCGGCCTGCTGCTGTCCTTCGGCATGCTGTTCCCGGACCGCATCATCGTGCCGCTGCTGCCGCCGATCCCGATGAAGGCCAAGTACTTCGTCGCCATCTTCGGCGGCCTTGAAATTCTGCTGGTCTTCGACCAGTCGGCCGGCGGCATCGCGCACATCGCCCACGTCGGCGGCATGATCGGCGCGTGGGGCCTGATCCGCTACTGGCGCGGTGGCCGTCGCCGCTGAACCGGAGCGTTAGCCCGCCAGCCCCTCGCGCACCGTCGGGTAGCGCAGGCGCAAGCCCAGTTCAGCCTTCAGCCGCACGTTCAACAGGCGCCGCGACTCGCCCAGGAAGCTCATCGCCTGCGGGCTGAGCCGCGCGCCGATCTCCGCACGCGCGATGCGTTCGGGCCGCGGCAGACCGCACAGGTCGGCGGCCAGATCGAAGTAGTCGCCCATCTTCATGTCGCTGTCGTCGCAGGCGTTCAGCGCGCGCAGCGTGCCGCCGCGATGCAGCGCCCGCACGCACGCCCTTGCAAGGTCCTCGGCATGGATGTGATTGGTGTACACGTCGTCGGCCGCCGCCAGTACGGGCAGGCCGCGCTCGATCCGCTCGCGCGGATGGCCGCCCGGCCGGTCGAGCGCGTAGATGCCCGGTGCGCGCAGGATGACCAGGCGCACGCCGGCCCGGCGCGCATAGGCGCGCAGCTGCGCTTCCGCGTCGACGCGGCGGCGCGCGCGGTCGGTGCCTGGCTTGAGGCGGCGCGTCTCGTCCACCCAGGCGCCGTCGCAATCGCCATAGACACCTGTCGTGCTGACATAGACCAGCGTGCGCGGCGCCGCGCGGCCGCCCAGCGCGTTGATGAGGTGGCGGGTGCGCGTATCGAGCGCGCCTGCGCCTGGCGGCGGCGCGAGGTGCAGCACGGCGTCGCCCCAGCCGGCCAGGCGACCCAGCGTCGTCGGTACATCGAGGTCACCCCGCAGCGGCGTCACGCCCTGCGCGCGCAGCGCCGCAGCTGCGTTGGCGTCGCGCACCAGCGCAGCGACACGCCAGCGCCCGGCGAGCAGGCGCAGCACGCGCCGGCCCACGTCGCCGCAGCCGATAACGAGCAATCGTGGAGGTCTCATAAAATGCAGCACCTATCGGGTCCGCGAGCCTGCCATCAGGCTGGGGCGGGCCCACTTTTTTGCGGCGCCATCGTCCCATGAATTTCCAGATCACCGTCCAGCCCTCCGGTCGCGGCTTCGAAGTCGAACGCGATGAAACCCTTCTGTCCGCCGCGATCCGCCAGGGCGTCGGCCTGCCGTACGGCTGCAAGGACGGCGCCTGCGGCTCGTGCAAGAGCCGCCTCGTCGAAGGCCGCGTCATTCATGGCGCCCACCAGACACGCACGCTGCCGCCCGAGGAGGAGGCCGCCGGCATGATCCTGCCGTGCTGCGCCACGCCGCAGACCGATTGCGTGATCGAGGCGCGCACCGTGCCCGGCGCTGGCGAGTTCCCGGTGCTCAAGCTGCCCAGCCGCGTCGCCAGCGTCGAGCGGCCGGCCGCCGATGTCGCCGTGCTGCGCATGCAACTGCCCGCAGCCCAGAACTTCCAGTACCGCGCCGGCCAGTACGTCGAGTTCATCCTGCGCGACGGCGCACGCCGCTCCTACAGCATGGCCAACGCACCGCACCTGCAAGGCACGCCGCCCGCCATCGAACTGCACATCCGCCACATGCCCGGCGGCAAGTTCACCGACCACGTCTTCGGTGCGCTGAAGGAAAAAGACATCCTGCGCATGGAAGGCCCGTTCGGCAGCTTCTTCCTGCGCGAAGACAGCGACAAGCCCATGGTCCTGCTCGCCAGCGGCACGGGCTTCGCGCCGATCAAGGCCATCATCGAGCGCATCGAACACCTGGGCCTGACGCGCCCCGCCGTCCTGTACTGGGGCGCGCGCCGCGAGGCTGATCTCTACCTCGACGCCTGGGCCCGCGAAGCCGCCGCGCGCCTGCCGTGGCTGAGCTATGTGCCCGTGCTGTCCGAGGCCGAGGCGGGCTGGACGGGCCGTACCGGCTTCGTCCACCAGGCCGTCATCGCCGACCTGCCCGACCTCTCCGGCCACCAGGTCTACGCCTGCGGCGCCCCCATCATGGTCGAGTCGGCGCAGCGCGATTTCGAGGCGCAATGCGGGCTGCCGGCGGACGAGTTCTATGCGGACTCGTTCACTTCCGAAGCAGACAAGCACGGCGGCTGATCGATGTTCGAGCCGCCGTTCGTCGCATCCGGCGATGTCCGCGAGCACCTCGCCGCGCTCGGCCATGCCGTGCTCGCGCCGGCGACCGTACAAGCGCTCTTCGACGTCAGCGCCGCCGAGCTCAACGCGCTCGCGCCCTTCTGGAACGACCTCCCGCCCGACGCCTGGCTCAAGGACGGCGGCCGCTACCGTTTCCGCCGGCACAGCTGCTTCGTCGCCGGTGGCGCCTCCCTGCATCAGGCACCTCATCGCGCGCACTGGCAGCCGATCGACTACAACGCCCTGCACGGCGGCATCGAGCGCCTGTTCGAGCCCATGGCAGCGGCCTGCGTGGCCGAGGCCGGCTTCGCCAAGTTGCTGACCGGCCTGGGCCGGCTGGCCTCGCAGCTGCGCGGCGAGCAGCCCTGGTACGCCGAGTCGCACCAGTTCCGCATCGACACGGCGCAGGGTATCGGCCGCCCGACGCCCGAGGGCGCACACCGTGACGGCGTCGACCTCGTCGCCGTCTTCCTGGTGGCGCGCGAGCACATCAAGGGCGGCGAGTCGCGCGTGTTCGAAGCCGCCGGCCCGCGCGGCCAGCGCTTCACGATGAGCGCGCCCTGGACACTGCTGCTGCTCGACGACGCGCGCGTCATCCACGAGACCACGCCGATCCAGCCCGCCGGTCAGGCCGGCCACCGCGACACCCTCGTCGTGACGCTGCGCGCCGGCGGATTCCAGGGCCCCTGAACCGCAGCGCCCGGCGATGCGCGCCGGGCATGACCCGACGCGCAACCGGCATCGGCCGCCGCGCCGGCGCCCTCTACACTGCCGGCGCCGGCCTGCCACAAGCAGGCCGGCGTCCCATCAACTCCGCATCACGAGTGCCCGCATGAACGCTGTCGCCGATCTCGCCCGCCTGAACGCTGCCGAGGCAGCCCCTCTCCCCACCTCGCTGTTCGGCCTGCCCGAGCAAGCCCCGCACGAGCGCGTGCTGCTCGCCGCCGATCCTCAGACCGGACTCAAGGCCATCCTGGCCGTGCACAGCACGGCGCGCGGCCCGGCCTTCGGCGGCTGCCGTTTCTGGACGTATGACAGCGAACTCGCGGCGCTCAACGACGCGCTGCGCCTCTCGCAAGGCATGAGCCACAAGAACGCCCTGGCCGACCTGCCCTTCGGCGGCGGCAAGGCCGTGATCATCAAGCCGGCCGGCGACTTCGACCGCCCCGCCCTGTTCGCCGCCTTCGCACGCGCCGTCAACACCCTGGGCGGCAGCTACATCACCGCCGAAGACGTCGGCACGACGACCGCCGACATGCGCGGCATGCAGCAGGTAACGCCTTATGTCAGCGGCATCCCGCGCGACGGCGCGTTCGGCGGCGACCCCAGCCCCAAGACCGCCTACGGCGTGTTCGTCTCGATCGAGGCGGGCGTTCGCAAGGTCCTCGGCCGCAGCTCGCTCGAAGGCGCCCGCGTCGCGCTGCAAGGTCTCGGCGCGGTCGGCTGGCATCTGGCCGAGTACCTGCACAAGGCCGGCGCCAAGCTCGTCGTCGCCGACATCGATGCTGCCAAGGTCGAGCGCGCCGTGGCCCAGCTCGGCGCCCAGGCCGCCGACATCGGCGGGATCCTGGCCGCCGACGTGGACGTGCTCGCGCCCTGCGCACTCGGCGCGACGCTCAACGCCCAGAGCATCCCGGCGCTGCGCGCCAGGCTGGTGGCCGGCGCGGCGAACAACCAGCTCGCCACGCCCGCCGATGGCGATGCGCTGGCCGCCCGCGGCATCTGCTACCTGCCCGACTACCTCGTCAATGCCGGCGGCATCATCAGCGTGGCGCGCGAGTACCGCAACGAGGGCGAGGAGTCGGCCGTGATGACCGAGGTTGCGCGCATCGCCGAGCGCGTCGTCGAGCTGCTCGAGCGCGTGCGCGCGAATGGCAGCACACCGGCCCGCGAAGCCGACGCCTGGGCCCGTTCCAAGCTCGTTTGCGCCTGAGTCAAGGCCGCCCGGATTCGTTCGGACACCGCCCAAGGCCTGTTAGGCTTTGGGTCATGGATTCACCCCAGATGCCGCGCCGCAGCTTCGTGCTGGGCGCGGCAGCCCTCACCACCCTGCCCGCGCTGGCCGTCCAATCCGCGCGCGTCGACGAAGCTGGCATCCGCCTCGTCATTCCATTTCCGCCCGGTGGCGTCATCGACACGCTGGCGCGCCCGCTCGCCGAGCAGGCCGGCACCCACCTGCAAAAGACCGAGATCGGCATCGACTACGTCGATGGTCAGCGCGGCTGCCTCGGCACCGCGCGCGTCGCCAAGGCGGCGCCGGACGGCCGCACGCTGCTGATCGGCTCGATCGCCAGCCACATCATCAGCTGCTGGAACAGCCCGGCCCCGCCTTACGACCCGGTGCACGACTTCACGCCGATCACGCTGATTGCTCGCGCCGCCAACGTCGTCGTGCTGAGCCCGGCGAGCGCGCGACGCCTCGGCGTGCGCGACACGGCCGACCTGATCGACCAGGCGCGCCGCCGGCCGGGCAAGCTGAACTACGCCACGATCGGCGTCGGCAGCGTTGGCCAGCTGGCCGGTGAGCTGTTCAGGCAGCGCACCGGCGTCGATATCACGCACCGGCCCTACGCCGGCACCAATCCGGCCCAGGCGGCCGTGCTGGCGAGCGAGGTCGATTTCGGCTTTCTCAACGTCGCCAGCTGCGCCGACGACGTGCGCGCCGGCCGCCTGCACGCGCTCGCCGTCACGACCATGCGGCGCTCGCCCGAACTTCCCGACGTGCCTGCGCTTGCCGAGAGCGCAGCGCCACTCGGCCTGGCCGGCTTCGACATGAGCTTCTGGCTCGCGATGTTCGGCCCGGCCGGCCTGCCCCATGAGCAGGTCCTCAAGCTCAACGGCGCCTTCGTGAGCGCGCTCAACAGCGCGCCGCTGCACAAGCAACTCGCCGAGCTCAAGCTCGAGCCTGCGCCAAGCACGCCCGAGCAACTCGGTGCGCTGGTACGCGCCGACAGTCAGCGCCTGCGCGAGCTCGTGCAGCAAAGCCGCGCCCGCATCTGAGGCCGGCGGCCTATTCCCCGAGGTAGGCGGCGCGAACCTTGGGATCGCGCAGCAGCTCCGCGGCATTGCCGCTCAGCAGCAGTTCGCCCGAGTCCATCACATAGCCGCGGTTGGCCAGCTGCAGCGCGCGGCTGGCGTTCTGCTCGACGAGCAGCACCGTCACGCCCTGCTTGTGGATCGCGTCGACGACCTCGAAGATCTTGTCGACCATGATGGGCGAAAGACCCATCGAAGGCTCATCAAGCAGCAGCAGGCGCGGCCGCGCCATCAGCGCACGGCCCATCGCGAGCATCTGCTGCTCGCCGCCGCTCATCGTGCCGGCAAGCTGATTGCGACGCTCCTTGAGACGCGGGAAGGTCTCGAAGACACGCTCGATATCCGCCTCGACCTCGCGGTCGCGACGCGTGTAGGCGCCCATCAGGAGGTTCTCGGCGATGGTCATGCGCGTGAACGTGCCGCGGCCCTCGGGCACCATGACCAGTCCCTGCCGGACCAGGTCCCACGCGCCCTGCCCCTTGATTTCGCGGCCGTCGAACAGCACACGGCCCTCGGCCACCGGCTGGATGCCCGTGAGCGCCTTGAGCGTCGTCGTCTTGCCCGCGCCGTTGGCGCCGATGAGGCTGACGAGCTCGCCCGCATGGACCTCGAAGCTCACGCCCTTGACGGCCTGGATGCCGCCGTAGGCGACCTTGAGGCCTTCGACCTTGAGCAGGGCTTCAGCCATGGTGCGCTCCCAGGTAAGCCTCGATGACCTTGGGGTCGCGCTGCACCTCGGCCGGCGTGCCTTGCGCGATGCACTTGCCGTAGTCGAGCACGGTGACGCGGTCGCACAGGCCCATGACGAGCTTGACGTCGTGCTCGATCAGCAGGATGGTGCGGCCGTCCTTGCGGATGCGATCGATCAGCTCGCGCAGCACGAGCTTCTCGGTCGCGTTCATGCCGGCGGCGGGCTCGTCGAGCGCGATCAGCTTCGGATCGGTCGCCAGCGCGCGCGCGATTTCGAGCCGGCGCTGGTCGCCGTAGGACAGCGTGCGCGCCTTGAAGTCGGCATAACGCGCGATCCCGACGTAGTCGAGCAGCTCGCGTGCGCGCGCCGCGATGGCGGCTTCCTCGCGCTTGAAGCCGGGCGTGCGCAACACCGCGCCGATCAGGCCCGAGCGCGTGCGCACGTGGCGGCCGACCATGACGTTCTCGAGCGCGGTCATGTCGGGGAACAGGCGGATGTTCTGGAAGGTACGCGCGATGCCGGCCTTGGCGACCTGGTGCACGGCCTGCGGCGTGTACGGCTCGCCGCCGAGCACGAAGCGACCGGTGTCCGGCGTGTACAGGCCCGTGACGACGTTGAAGAAGGTCGTCTTGCCCGCGCCGTTGGGGCCGATCAGGCCGTAGACCTGGCCGGCTGCGATCTGCAGGCCGACATCGTCGAGGGCCTGCAGGCCGCCGAAGCGTTTCGACACGCCACTGACGTCCAACACAAAACTCATGTTCGCCCCTCGTCCGACGAATACATCGGCCGATCCCCCGAGGGGATGCCGCTTGCTCGGGAGCGGCCCAGCGCTGCGCGGCTCATGCTTGCTCCTGCGGCCGCGCCTTGCCATGCTCCGGCACGGGCCACAGGCCGCGCGGGCGCACCAGCATGACGACGATCATCGCCAGCGCCACGAGCAACTGGCGCAGGATGGCGGCGTCGAGCCGGCCATCGGTCAGGTGCTGCAGGGGGCCCGCGACGTAGCGCAGCACCTCGGGCAAGGCCGCGAGCAGCAGCGCGCCGACGATCACGCCGGGGATGTGGCCGATGCCGCCGAGCACGACCATCGCGACGATCATGATCGACTCCTGCAGGCTGAACGACTCCGGCGAGACGAAGCCCTGGAAGGACGCGAACATGCTGCCGGCCACGCCGCCGAAGGTGGCGCCCATCGCAAAGGCGAGCAGCTTCATGCTGCGCGTGTTGATGCCCATGGCCTTGGCGGCGATCTCGTCTTCGCGGATCGCCATCCAGGCGCGGCCGATGCGCGAGTTCTCGAGGCGATAGCAGATCACGACGCTGGCCACGACAAGCGCGAGGAACAGGTAGTAGTACAGCGTCACCGAGGGGATGGCGTAGCCGAACCAGTGCGTGGTGTTGCCGAGGTCGACGCCGAAGACGTGGAAGGAGTCGATGCGGTCGACGCCGCGCGGTCCGTTGGTGATGTTGTAGGGGTACTCGAGGTTGCGCAGGAAGACGCGGATGATCTCGCCGAAGCCGAGCGTCACGATGGCGAGGTAGTCGCCGCGCAGCTTGAGCGTGGGCGCGCCGAGCAGCACGCCGAAGATGCCCGCGAGCAGCGCGCCGAGCGGGATCACGATCCACAGCGGCTGGTGCAGCCCGTGGGGAAAGGCCGCTGCGAGCGCCTCGAAGTTGTCGGTCAGCTGCGGGCTCGACAGCAGCGCGTACATATAGGCGCCGACCGCGTAGAACGCCACGTAGCCGAGGTCGAGCAGGCCGGCGTAGCCGACGACGATGTTCAGGCCCAACGCCAACATCACGTAGAGCAGCGCGAGGTCGATGATGCGCACCGGCCCGTTGCCGAACTGCTGCGCGAACAGCGGCACGGCGACGAGGGCCAGCGCGCTGATCAGGAAGACGGGAAGCTGCTTCTTCATGCCAGAAAGGAATGCGATCTCAGGCGCGATCAGCGACGCGTTCGCCCAGCAGGCCCGAGGGCCGCAGCGTCAGCACGAGGATCAGCGAGAGGAAAGCAAAGATGTCGACGTATTCGCTGCCCATCACGCCGTTGGTCCAGTCGCCGAGATAGCCGGCGCCGAAGACCTCGATGAGGCCCAGCAACACGCCGCCGACCATGGCGCCCGTGAGATTGCCGATGCCGCCGAGCACGGCTGCCGTGAAGGCCTTGAGGCCGGGCATGAAGCCCATGGTGTGCTGGACCGTGCCGTAGTTCGCGGCCCACATCGTGCCGGCCACGGCGGCGAGCGCCGCGCCGATGACGAAGGTGCTGGAGATGATGAAGTCGGGCTTCACGCCCATCAGCGCAGCCACGCGCGGGTTCTCGGCCGTGGCGCGCATGGCGCGGCCCAGGCGCGTGTAGTGGACAAGCCAGGTCAGGCCGCCGAGCAGCAGCGCCGTGATCGCCAGGATCAGGATCTGCGTCACCGAGATCACCGCGCCGCCGACCATGATGGGTTCGGTGGGCAGCAGCACCGGGAAGGGCTTGGGCTCGGGCTTCCAGATGATCATGGCCAGCGTCTGCAGGAGCAGCGACATGCCCATGGCGGTGATCAGCGGCGCCAGGCGCGGCGCGTTGCGCAGCGGCCGGTAGGCGATCTTCTCGACCACGAAGTTCAGCACGCAGCACGCGACGATGGCGCACAGCAGCCCGATCAGCAGCAGCGCCCAGCCGGGCAGCCCGCTGTCGGCCAGCGCGGTGATGACGGTCCAGCTCACGAGACCGCCGACCATCAGCACTTCGCCATGCGCGAAATTGATCAGGTTGACGATGCCGTAGACCATCGTGTAGCCCAGCGCCACGAGGGCGTACATGCTGCCGAGCACGAGGCCGTTGATCAGTTGCTGAAGAAAGATATCCATCGACGCGCCAGAAGCACCAAGGCCCGCGCACGCGGGCCTCGACAAGCCGCCCCGGGGATCACCCGGGAACCACGAACATTGTCAGCGGCGCCTCAGTCGCGCCCTGTCGGTGATTTCCCTGGCGATGGAGCGGCCGCCCGAGCCTCGTCGTTGAGGCGGCGCAGCTCCGCCAGGCGCTCGCCGATGCGGATCTCCAGGCCGCGCGGCGCCGGCTCGTACCAGCGCAGGTGCTCGATGCCCTCGGGCAGGTAATGCTCGCCCGCAGCGAAGCCGCCGGATTCGTCGTGGGCATAGCGGTAGCCGCTGCCGTAGTCGAGGTCCTTCATGAGCTTGGTCGGCGCATTGCGCAGCTGCATGGGCACGGGGCGGCTGGTGTCCTGCTTGACGAAGGCCTTCACCGCACCAAAGGCCTTGTAGACCGCGTTCGACTTGGGCGCGATGGCCAGGTAGCAGACAGCCTGCGCCAGCGCGAGTTCGCCTTCGGGCGAGCCGAGGCGCTCGAAGGTCTCGGCCGCGTCCAGCGTCATGCGCAGCGCGCGCGGATCGGCATTGCCGATGTCCTCGCTGGCCATGCGCACGAGTCGGCGCGAGAGATAGCGTGGATCGGCGCCGCCATCGAGCATGCGCGCGAACCAGTAGAGCGCGGCGTCCGGGTCGGAGCCGCGCACCGATTTGTGCAGCGCCGAGATGAGGTCGTAGAACTGGTCCCCGCCCTTGTCGAAGCGGCGCAGCTGGCGGCCCAGGGTGCGTTCGAGCTGCGCGGCGTCGATGCGCTCGGTGCCTTGCGGCGCCAGCGCGATGGCCGTCTCGACCGCATTGAGCAGGCGCCGCGCGTCGCCGTCGGCGTGGGCGACCAGCATCTGCGCCGCCTCAGGCGCGAAATCCGGCCCGCCGAGCTCGGCCACGCCGCGCTCGACCAGCTGCAGCAGCTCAGGCTCGCCGAGCGCACGCAGCACGTGCACGCTGGCGCGCGAGAGCAGCGCCGAGTTGACTTCGAACGAAGGGTTTTCCGTCGTCGCACCGATGAAGGTGAACAGCCCCGATTCGACATGCGGCAGCAGCGCATCCTGCTGGGCCTTGTTGAAGCGGTGCACCTCGTCGATGAAGAGCACGGTGCGCCGGCCTTGCGCGGCGGCGACCTCGGCGCGCTCGACCGCCTCGCGGATGTCCTTGACACCGCCCAGCACGGCCGAGACGGCGATGAACTGCGCGTCGACCGACTGCGCGACCAGGCGCGCCAGCGTGGTCTTGCCCACGCCCGGCGGACCCCACAGGATCATTGAATGCAGGCGCTGCGACTCGAAGGCCACGCGCAGCGGCATGCCGGGGCCGAGCAGGTGCGGCTGGCCAACGATGTCGTCGAGGCGCTGCGGCCGCAGCCGTTCGGCCAGCGGCGCGCCGTTCGACTCGGAGAACAGCGATGCCGTCATCGCAGGCTCACGCCGACTCACTGCTCGACGACGTCGGCGCCGGCCGGCGGCACGAAGCGGAAGTGATCGGCCGGCAGCGCGACATTGGCGTTGATCGCGGCAAAGCGCAACACCGACTTCTGCCCGAAGGCATCGACGATCTCGACCGCCGCGAGCTGCGCGCCCTTGAAGCCGATGCGCACGCTCTGCAGCGTGCCGTCCTGGCGCTTGGGCGTGGCGAGCACCCAGTCCAGACCCTCGGCCGCGGGCTGTTCGGCGAGATTGAAGTCGCGCTCGATATTGCTGCCCGCGAGCAGCGCCGCCGGCGTCTCGCCGAGGGCCTTGTCCATCTTGCGAACCGTCGCCTGGTTGAGGTCGGGGTCGAAGAGCCAGACCTTGGCGCCGTCGCCGACGATGAGCTGCGGATAAGGTTTGAGGTAGTCGAAGCGGAAGCGGTCCGGGCGCTGGAACTCGAAGCTGCCCGTCGAGGTCTTGGTGCGCTTGCCGTCGGGCGAGGTCACGGTCTGGGTGAACTCGGCGCGGCCGCTCTTGGTGTCCTGAACGAAGGCCTTGAGCGCGTCGAGCGCGCCGGCGTGAGCCGTCGAGGCCGCGAATACGGCTGCCGCCGCCAGCGTGTTGAGAAGTTTCTTCATGCGTCGATTCGTCGCGTTATGCGTGGCGTCGTGCGTGGCGTCATTCATCGCGCTTGGGCACGATCAGCTCGCGGCTGCCGTTGGTGTTCATGGCGCCGACGAGGCCTGATTTCTCCATCTGCTCGAGCAGGCGCGCGGCGCGGTTGTAGCCGATGCGCAGGTGGCGCTGCACCAGCGAGATCGAGGCGCGGCGGTGCTGCAGCACGATGGCGACAGCCTGGTCATACATCGCGTCGGACTCGCCGTCGCCGCCGGCGGCCAGGCCCGGGAGGCCCTCGCCGCCGCCATCGCCATCAAGGACACCGCCTTCGAGGATGCCCTCGATGTAGTTGGGTTCGCCGCCCTGCTCCTTCAGGTACTCGACGACGCGGTGGACCTCGTCGTCGCTCACGAAGGCGCCGTGCACGCGCACCGGCAGGCCGGTGCCCGAGGCCATGTAGAGCATGTCGCCCATGCCGAGCAGCGCCTCGGCGCCCATCTGGTCGAGGATGGTGCGGCTGTCGATCTTGCTGCTGACCTGGAAGGACAGGCGCGTCGGGATGTTGGCCTTGATCAGGCCGGTGATGACGTCGACCGACGGCCGCTGCGTGGCCAGGATCAGGTGGATGCCGGCCGCGCGCGCCTTCTGCGCGAGGCGGGCGATCAGCTCTTCGATCTTCTTGCCGACGACCATCATCAGGTCGGCCAGCTCGTCGATCACGACGACGATGAAGGGCAGGCGTTCGAGCGGCTCGGGCTCCTCCGGCGTGAGGCTGAACGGGTTGCCGATCTTCTCGCCCTTGGCCGCGGCGTCGTCGATCTTCTTGTTGAAGCCCGCGAGATTGCGCACGCCCATCTTGGACATGAGCTTGTAGCGCCGCTCCATTTCGCCGACACACCAGTTCAGCGCATTGCCGGCCTGCTTCATGTCGGTCACGACCGGGGCGAGCAGGTGCGGAATGCCTTCATAGACGCTCATTTCGAGCATCTTCGGGTCGATCATGATGAGGCGCACGTCGCGCGCCTCGGCCTTGTAGAGCAGGCTCAGGATCATCGCGTTGATGCCCACCGACTTGCCCGAGCCGGTCGTGCCGGCGACGAGGCAGTGCGGCATCTTGCCGAGGTCGGCCACCACGGGGCTGCCGACGATGTCCTTGCCCAGCGCCATGGTCAGCAGCGAGGGCGCGTCGGCGTAGACCTGCGAGCCGAGGATTTCGGACAGGCGGATCGTCTGGCGCCGCGCGTTCGGCAACTCCAGCGCCATGAAGTTCTTGCCCGGGATCGTCTCGACGACGCGGATGCTGGTGAGGCTCAGCGAGCGCGCCAGGTCCTTGGCGAGGTTGACGATCTGCGAGCCCTTCACGCCGGTAGCCGGCTCGATCTCGTAGCGCGTGATGACCGGGCCCGGCGAAGCCGCGACCACGCGCACTTCGACGCCGAAGTCGCGCAGCTTCTTCTCGATCATGCGCGAGGTCATCTCGAGCGATTCGGGCGTGACCGTCTCCTGGCGTGGCGGCGCGGCGTCGAGCAGGTCGACCTGCGGCAGCTTGGCGTCGCCTGGCTCGACGAACAGCGTCTGCTGGCGCTCCTTGGCCACGCGCGTCGACTTGGGCACCTCGACGACAGGCGCCTCGATGACGATGGGCTCGTGCTCCTCGACGACCTGGCGCTCGACCTCGACGACCTGCTCGCGTTCCTTCTTGGCGCGCACGCCGGCGCGGCGGTCTTCCTGGACCTCGCGCCGCTCGATGCGGCGCTCGCGCAGGGCCTCGATGCGCTGGCCGATGCGCTCGGCCACGCCGAGCCACGAGAAGCGCAGCGCCAGCGAGACGCCGGCCAGCAGCGCGACGATCCAGGCCACGGCCGAGCCGGCAAAGCCCAGGCCGCGCATGCTCAAGGGCCCGAGCACGTAGCCGAGCACGCCACCGGCGGCGCCCGGCAGGCGCGGCTCCAGCTGGTATAGGCGCGTCCATTCGAGCGCGCTGCTCGCGCAGATCAGCAGGACGACGCCGAGCGCCCACATCCAGCGTGCACGCGGCGCGGGCGCCTCGGCCGGCGCTTGCGCCCGCAGCAGGCCGGCCAGCGCGCCCAGCCACAGGCGCAGCACGACCAGCGGCAGCCACCAGGCCGAATAGCCGAAGACGTAGAGCAGCAGGTCGGAGATCCAGGCCCCGAGCGCGCCGATGGCGTTGCCGTAGAGATCGTGACGGCCCGAGCTGGAGAAGGCCGCATCGCCCACGTCGTGCGTCGCCATCGCGACGACGAGCAGCAGCCACGCCAGGCCGCCGATCAGCAGCCACAGGGGGGCAAGCAAGGTGTTGTTGCGTGGCGCTGGCGCCGGCTTCTTGGCGCCGCTGCGTCGATAGACTTTTTCAGTGCCCTTGGCGGGCGCCGCCGGCTCGGCGCCGTCGGCACCGAGCATGGACTCGAGGGGGAAGCTCATGGGCGCCATTTTGGCGCAGCTTGCCCCCTCGACGCCGATCCGCTTGCAAGCGGATGCGTCAGCAGCTTAGTCGTGCAGCTTTTCCTTGATGACCACGGAGCCGTTCTCGAGCGTCTCGATGACGCCGCGCTCCTCCAGGTCCTTCATGACGCGGCTGACCATCTCGCGCGAGGCGCCGACGACCTTGGCCATGTCCTGGCGCGAGACCTTGCCGCGGATGATCTTGACGCCCTTCTCTTCCTCGGCCATGTCGAGCAGCGTGCGGGCGACGCGGCCGTAGACGTCGAGCAGGGCCAGCGATTCGATCTGGCGGTCGGCATTGCGCAGGCGCGCGACCAGGCCACGCAGGATGCCGTAGGACAGGCTGGAGCTTTCGGGCAGGCAGCGCGCGAAATCGGCGCGGCCGAGCACGAGCATGTCGGTCTGGACCTCGGCGCGCACCGTGGCGCTGTGCGGCTCGTTGTCGATCAGGCTCATCTCGCCGACGTAGTCGCCGGTCTGCAGCACGGCGAGGATGACCTCGCGGCCGCGCGAGTCGGCCGTCAGCACGCGGGCGCGCCCGTTGAGCAGGATGAACAGCGCGTTGGACTTGGTGCCCTGCTCGACGATGAGCTCGCCGCGCTTGAAGCGGCGCTTGACGACGCTGTCCGCGATCGACTGCGCCTGATCGTTGGTCAGCAACGAGAACAAGGGCACCCGACGGATCAGATCCAGGTTGGACAGCATCGCCATGAAAAGCCTCCTAGCAGGTTTTGAAAACTACCATCAGCCGCTGCGATCCTGCGGCCAACTCTAAAATGCGGCATTGTGTGCCAAGTCAATCACGCTTTTCATAGGGTGTAAGCCCGACAGCACGCCTTGTCGCAAGCTGCGCCGGCCTCTTGCTGTCGGGCCGGCCACCCTCACATTGCCCTCATGAGCCAAACCACCCAACACCACTCGCTGCTGATCCTGGGCTCCGGCCCGGCCGGCTACACCGCTGCCATCTACGCCGCGCGCGCCAACCTCAAGCCCGCGCTGATCACGGGCATGGCCCAGGGCGGCCAGCTCATGACCACGACCGAGGTCGACAACTGGCCGGCCGACGTGATGGGGGTGCAGGGCCCCGAGCTCATGCAGCGCTTCCAGCAGCACGCCGAGCGTTTCGCCACCTCGCTGATCTACGACCACATCAACGAGGTCGACCTCTCCAAGCGTCCGTTCACGCTCAAGGGCGACAGCGGCAGCTACACCTGCGATGCGCTGATCATCGCCACCGGCGCCTCGGCCAAGTACCTGGGCCTGCCGTCCGAAGAGGCCTTCATGGGCCGCGGCGTTTCGGGCTGTGCCACCTGCGACGGGTTCTTCTACCGCGACCAGGAAGTCTGCGTGGTCGGCGGCGGCAACACCGCCGTCGAGGAAGCGCTGTATCTCTCGAACATCGCCAGCAAGGTCCACGTGATCCACCGCCGCGACAAGTTCCGCGCCGAGCCCATCCTCGTCGACCGGATGATGGAGAAGGTCGCCGCCGGCAAGATGGTGCTGCACACCTTCCAGACGCTCGACGAAGTCCTGGGCGACCCGAGCGGCGTGACGGGCGTGCGCATCAAGAGCACGCAGGACGGCAAGACGAGCGACATCCCGCTCACCGGCTGCTTCATCGCCATCGGCCACCAGCCCAACACCGACATCTTCAAGGGCCAGCTCGAGATGAAGGACGGCTACATCATCACGCGCAGTGGCTTGAACGGCTTTGCCACGATGACCAGCGTCGAGGGCGTCTTCGCGGCCGGCGACGTGCAGGACCATGTCTACCGCCAGGCCATCACGAGCGCCGGCACGGGCTGCATGGCTGCGCTGGACGCGCAGCGCTTCCTGGAGAAGTGATCTTTCGCCCAGCGCTGCAGCGGACTTCCCAGCCTGGGCAAACCCTGCTATAGTCGCGGGCTTGCCTGCCGGATGGACCGCCTATGGCCCGCTCTTTTTGCGCAACGGTGCGCTTTGAGGGTTGGCCGGAATTAGCAGGCATGGAGCGGTCATGTGGCTGCGCGCGACGATTGAAATGCGTCCCGCGCCGCTGGTCAGTGAAAGAAATAGGAGAAGCGTCATGGCACGCGTCTGTCAAGTTACGGGCAAGAAGCCCATGGTCGGGAACAACGTTTCCCACGCCAACAACAAAACCAAGCGCCGGTTCCTCCCGAACCTGCAATACCGCCGTTTCTGGCTGGAAACCGAAAACCGCTGGATCCGCCTGCGCATCTCCAACGCTGCTCTGCGCCTGATCGACAAGGTCGGCATCGAGCAGGTCGTCGCTGACCTGCGCGCAAAAGGCGAGCTCTGAGGCGAGCTGTAACTCACTGAATCAGGAGAACGACCATGGCATCCAAAGGCGGCCGCGAAAAGATCAAGCTGGAGTCCACTGCGGGCACCGGCCACTTCTACACCACGAACAAGAACAAGAAGACGACGCCCGAAAAGCTCGAATTCATGAAGTTCGACCCCAAGGCACGCAAGCACGTGCTCTACAAGGAAATCAAGCTGAAGTGATTCAGCGGGCTTTCCGGCCATAAGAAAAACCGCCCCGAAGGGCGGTTTTCTTTTGGGCGATCCAGACTGCACGCCGGCTACGCTACTTGCCCTCGTTGCCCGCCGTCTTGACGGCGGGGAACTCCTTGGCGAACCAGTCGTCCATCATCTGCTTTTCGTAGCGCAGCGGCTCGGAATCGAAGTAGCGGTTGTACCGGTCCATGAAATTCATGTCGGACATGTGCGCCTCGCCATGCCGCACTTCCTGGCCCTTTTCGGTGATCGTGTAGCGCAGGTCGAGCGCAGGCCGGTAGATCGGCTTGACGATGCGGATCATCTCCATCTGCCGGCCCACCGGCCGGACCTCGCCGGCGAGGTCGACATCGGTCACCTCGATCTTCATGTCCTGACCGGGCTTCAGCACTTTCTGCGCGCGCTCCTTCAATGCGGCAGAAAGATTGGCCAGGTTGGATTTCTCCTCGCCGTTGCTGGCGAAGCGGCCGGTGTCGATGAAGTCCTCGGGCTTGATGAACTCGACGGTGACGTCAGCGGCCGCGAGCGCCGAAGCGCCCAGCAGAGCGACCACAAGGCTTGCTCGGGCGATCGAGCGCAGCGCGGGATGGGTGGCGGGTTTCATGGTGCGTACCTCCTTACCGAAGGTGTATCCCATCCGCCCTGCCCCCTCAACGGCTGATGCCTTTCTTTACCCGACGCTTCAACCGACCCATTGGCGCGCATTGCGGAACATGCGCATCCAGGGGCTGAGAGCGCTCTTGTCGCCGCTCGTCCAGCTCATCTGGACATTGCGGAACACGCGCTCCGGATGGGGCATCAGCACCGTGAAACGACCATCGGCCGTGGTCACGGAAGTCAGGCCGCCCGGGCTGCCGTTCGGGTTGAGCGGATAGGCCTCGGTCGGCTGGCCCGCGTTGTCGACGTAGCGCATCGCACGGTGAACCTGCGCCGCATTGCCGCGCTGCGAGAAGTCCGCGAAGCCTTCGCCATGGGCGACGGCGATCGGCAGGCGGCTGCCGGCCATGCCCTTGAAGAACAGGCTCGGCGACTCGAGCACCTCGACCATCGCCAGGCGCGCTTCGAACTGCTCGCTCTTGTTGCGCGTGAACTTGGGCCAAGCCTCGGCGCCCGGAATGATCGGCGCGAGCGCCGCCATCATCTGGCAGCCGTTGCAGACGCCGAGCGCAAAGCTGTCGCTGCGTGCAAAGAAGCCCTGGAAGTCGTCCGCCAGCTTCGGGTTGAACATCACGGAGCGTGCCCAGCCCTCGCCTGCGCCGAGCGTGTCGCCGTAGGAGAAACCGCCGCAGGCCACGAAGCCCTTGAAGTCGCGCAGCGACGCAGCGCCGGCCTGCAGGTCGCTCATGTGCACGTCGAAGGTGTCGAAGCCCGCCTGCGACATGGCGTAGGCCATCTCGAGGTGCGAGTTCACGCCCTGCTCGCGCAGGATGGCGATCTTCGGCCTGGCCCCCAGGTTGAGGAAAGGCGCGGCCACATCCTCGGCCGGATCAAAGCTCAGGTGCACGTGACGGCCGGCGTCGCCCGCGGCGCCGACCAGCGCGTGCTCGCTCTCGGCGCAGGCCGGGTTGTCACGCAGGCTCGCAACGCGCGAGCTGACCTCGTCCCAGCACTTGTGCAGCGCTTCCAGCGGCGCAGCGAAGACCTTCTTGGCGTCGCGCCAGACTTCCATCTGCCCGTTGGCATTGGGCTTGCCGATGACATGGCTGCAGCTCGACAGGCCGTGCTTGCGCAGCACCTGCAGGACCGCATCGCGATCCGCCGCCGGCACCTGCAGCACGACGCCGAGCTCTTCGGAGAACAGCGCCCTGAGCGTGCGCTCCTCGCGCCGTGCACCGACCTGCGCCGCCCAGTTCTTGGCGTCGCCGGTGTCGGCGCGGCTGTCGCTGATGCCGTCGCCCTCGATCACGAGCATGTCGACGTTGAGGCTCACGCCCATGTGGCCCGCGAATCCCATCTCGCAGACGGTCGCCCAGAGGCCACCGTCGCCGCGGTCGTGATAGGCGAGCAGCTGGCCGCCCGCGCGCAGTTCGTTGACGGCCGCGACGAGCTTCTTCAGCAGTTCGGCGTCGTCCAGGTCCGGCACTTCGTTGCCGAACTGGCCCAGCGTCTGCGCCAGGATCGAGCCGCCGAGACGGTGCTTGCCAGCACCGAGGTCGACGAGGATCAGGCTCGAATCGACGGCCTGCAGCTGCGGCGTCAGCGTGGTGCGCACATCGGCGATCGACGCGAAGGCGCTGACGATCAGCGAGACCGGCGCCGTGACCTGGTGGCCGTCCCAGCGCGTGCGCATCGACAGCGAATCCTTGCCGACCGGGATCGACACGCCGAGCTGCGGGCACAGCTCCATGCCCACGGCCTTGACGGTGTCGAACAGCGCGGCGTCCTCGCCGGCTTCGCCGCAGGCCGCCATCCAGTTGGCGCTGAGCTTGGCGCGCGCGAGCTCGATCGGCGCGGCCAGCAGGTTCGTGATCGCCTCGCCGACGGCCATGCGGCCCGAGGCCGGCGCGTTGACCGAAGCCAGCGGCGTGCGCTCGCCCATGCTCATCGCTTCGCCGGCAAAGCCCTTGAAGTCGGCCAGCGTGACGGCGCAGTCGGCCACGGGCACCTGCCAGGGGCCGACCATCTGGTCGCGATGCGAGAGGCCGCCGACCGTGCGGTCGCCGATCGTGATCAGGAAGCGCTTGGACGCCACCGTCGGATGGCGCAGCACGTCGAAGGCGGCCTTGTCGAGCGTGGCATTGCCTAGATCGAGCACACCGCCATCACGCACCACACGCGTCACGTCGCGATGGACCTTGGGCGGCTTGCCCAGCAGCACGTCCATGGGCATGTCGATGGCGCGTTCGCCACCGCTACCGTCCTCGAGCACGAGCTCGCGCGACTCGGTCGTCACGCCGACGACGGCAAACGGGCAGCGCTCGCGCTCGCACATGGCTTGCAGCAGCGGCAGCGATTCGGGAGCGATCGCCAGGACGTAGCGCTCCTGGCTTTCGTTGCACCAGATTTCCTTGGGCGCCAGGCCGGACTCCTCGAGCGGCACCTTGCGCAGATCGAAGGTGGCGCCGCGGCCGGCGTCGTTGACCAGCTCGGGGAAGGCGTTCGAGATGCCGCCCGCGCCGACGTCATGCACGGCCAGGATGGGGTTGCGCTCGGCCAGGCCCCAGCAGTGGTTGATGACCTCTTGCGCGCGACGCTGGATCTCGGGGTTGCCGCGCTGGACCGAGTCGAAGTCCAGGTCGGCCGTGTTCGTGCCCGCCGCCATCGACGACGCAGCGCCGCCGCCCATGCCGATGCGCATGCCCGGGCCGCCGAGCTGGATCAGCAGCGTACCGGCGGGGAACTCAATCTTCTTGGTGAGATCGCTGCGGATGCTGCCGAGGCCGCCCGCGATCATGATGGGCTTGTGATAGCCGCGCGTGATGCCGGCCACGTCCTGCTCGAACACGCGGAAGTAGCCGCAGAGATTGGGCCGGCCGAACTCGTTGTTGAACGCGGCGCCGCCGAGCGGGCCGTCGATCATGATCTGCAGCGGGCTGGCGATGTGCTCGGGCTTGCCGATGCCGCCCTGCTCCCACGACTCGACCATGCCCGGCAGGCGCAGATTCGAGACCGAGAAGCCGGTCAGGCCTGCCTTGGGCTTGGAGCCGCGGCCGGTGGCACCCTCGTCGCGGATCTCGCCGCCGGCGCCGGTCGATGCGCCCGGATGCGGCGAGATCGCCGTCGGGTGGTTGTGCGTCTCGACCTTCATCAGCACGTGGGCCTGCTCGGCGCGCGCCTGGTACTGCGGCGCACGCTGGTCGCCAGCCGGCATCCAGCGCTCGATCGCGTGGCCTTCCATCACGGCCGCGTTGTCCGAATAGGCGATGACCGTGTGCTGCGGGTTGAGCTTCTCGGTGTTGCGGATCATGCCGAAGAGGCTCAGCGGCTGGTCCGCGCCGTCGACCGTGAACTTGGCGTTGAAGATCTTGTGGCGGCAGTGTTCGCTATTGGCCTGGGCGAACATCATCAGCTCGACGTCGCTGGGATTGCGGCCCAGCTTCTTGAAGGCGTCGTCGAGGTAGTCGATCTCATCAATGGAAAGCGCGAGCCCGAAGTCCTTGTTGGCCGCTTCCAGCGCGGTGCGGCCCTGGCCCAGCACGTCGACATGGGCGAGCGCCTCGGCCGACTTCTCGTCGAACAGGTGTGCGGCGTCTTCGCGCGTGCGCAGCACGCTTTCGGTCATGCGGTCGTGCAGCAGCCCGGCGCAGGCCTGCCATTCCTCGGCACTCAGCGGCGCGGCGCTGCCGAGCAGCGGCTTCTTGAGCTGCAGGCGGAACTCGGTGACGCGCTCGACACGCTGGATCGCCAGCCCGCAGTTGTGGGCGATGTCCGTGGCCTTGGACGCCCAGGGGCTGACCGTGCCCAGGCGCGGCGCCGTGACAAGCAATGCCGTGGCCTTGTCGTCGCCATGGCCGGCATAGGCATCGCCGTAGTTCAGCAGCGCGCTCAGCTTGTCCTGCGTGGCAGCGTCGAGCTGGCCCTGGCTCCAGACCCAGTGCACGTGCCGGGCGCTGACGCCCTGGATGCGCTCGCAGACCGCCTGGAGCTGCGGCAGCAAGGCCTGGGCACGAAACGCCGAAAGAGCGTTGCCGCCCTCGAAGGAAAGCAGATGCTTGGGATTGGAAGCCATGGAATTCCGGGGTTAGGGCGCGGGCGGGAAACCACTGATTTTAGCGAGCCCGATTCCGCGCTCCGGATGCGCCTGGCAAGGCGCGGCCATTGGCGCACGCGAAGCCGGCATCCGTCGCCGTGAAATACCAACGGGCCACGGGTTTTCCTGTCGAGCGAAGCAGCATCTCCCCTTGGCTGCGGGTGGGCTCCGTCACGCGCTTCGCCTAGCCTTGAAACATGCTGAACACCTCGCTATCGCACTGGCTGCAATCGACGGCTTCGCTGCTGGTCTGGCTCGCCGTAGCGGCGCTGGTCTTCGTGCCGCTGGAGCGCCTGTTCGCGGCGCGACGCCAGGCGCTGCTGCGACCGCAATGGCGCAATGACCTGGTGTACTACTTCCTGGGTGGCTGGCTGCCGCCGCTGGCCGGCGCGGTGCTCGGCGTCGTGGTGCTGGCGCTGGCCGACAGGCTGCTGCCGGCCAGCTACTTCCGCTGGCTGGGCCAGATCAGCCCCTGGGTGACGCTGCCTGCGCTGATCGTGCTGGGCGATTTTTTCTACTACTGGGCGCACCGCTGGAGCCACCACAACCGCTGGCTGTGGCGCTTCCATGCGATCCACCACAGCGCCGAGCAGATGGACTGGCTGGTCAACACCCGCGCGCACCCGCTGGACCTGATCATCACGCGCACGCTCGCCAGCGCACCGCTGCTGTTCTTTGGCCTGAAGACGCATGCCGGCGCCGGTATCGGCTCGCTGGTGCTGGCCATTACCGCGTTCAACGTGTTCTGGGCCTTCTTCATCCACGCCAACGTGCGCTGGCGCTTCGGCTGGCTGGAGCAGCTGATCACGACGCCGGCCTTCCACCACTGGCACCACGCCAACGAAGGCGCGCAGACCAACAACAAGAACTATGCGGCCGTGCTGCCCTGGCTGGACCGCTTGTTCGGCACGCAGCATCTGCCCGAACGCCTGCCGAACGCCTATGGCATCGGCGAACCGCTCTCGCCGCGGCTTGCCGACCAATTGCTCGGCCCGTTTGCGCCGCCGCCACGCACCTAGGGTGCGGCCGAAGGCTCAGCGCTCGGTTTTCATCCGCTCGACGATGGCCTCGGTGCGCTCGAGCAAGGCACCGAGGTCCAGCGTCGTCAGCTCGCGGTCCGCGAGGACACGGCGCCCGCCCACCCAGACGTCCGTCACATGCTCGCGGCCCGCCGCATAGACGAGCTGGGCGCAGGCGTTGTAGACCGGCCGGCACTCGGGCGCGGCCAGCGAAACGGCCACGCAGTCGGCCAGCTTGCCGACTTCGAGCGAGCCCAGGTCCTTGCCGCGGCCCATGGCCTTGGCAGCGCGGATCGTCGCCATCTCGAGCGCGGTGCGCGCCGAGACCGTCGTCGGGTCCAGCGTCGAGCCCTTGGCCAGCAGCGCCGCCGCGCGGACTTCGCCGAACATGTCGAGGCGGTTGTTGGACGCCGCGCCGTCGGTGCCCAGCAGCGTGTTCACGCCGGCCGCTTCGAGCGCGCGCAGCGGCTGCACGCCCGACGCAAGCTTGAGGTTGGAGTTCGGGTTGTGGACGAGATGGACCTTCTGCCGCGCGAGCATGTCGATCTCGCCCTCGGTGAGGTGGACCATGTGCACGGCCATCATGCGTTCGCTGAGCACGCCGAGCTTGTTCAGGCGTTCGAGCGGCCGCACGCCATATTGCTTCAAGCTGCCCTCGATCTCGTCGAGCGTCTCGTGGATGTGGCAGTGCATCTGCAGGCCGTGGATCTCGGCCAGCTCGCGCAGCTTGACAAAGGTCTCGTCCGAGACGGTGTAGGGCGCATGCGGGGCGCTGGTCCAGTCCAGCAGTGGCTCGCCCTTGAACTGCTCGTAGGCGGCCAGGCCCTTGGCGATGTAGTCGTCGGCGCCCGAGGCATAGCCGGTCGGGAAGTCAATGACGTTGATGGACACGCCGGCACGCACGCCCGCGTCGACCGCGGCGCGCGCCATCGCCGTCGGGAAGAAATACATATCGTTGAGATACGTGACGCCGCCGCGCAGCGCCTCGGCCGCGGCCAGCAGCGAGCCCTGGTAGGTCCAGTCCTCGCTGACCCACTTCTTCTCGAGCGGCCAGATGTGGTTGTTGAGCCAGTCCATCAGCGGCACGTCGTCGGCGACGCCGCGCAGCAGCGTCATCGCCGAGTGCGTGTGGCCGTTGATCAGGCCCGGCATCAGCACGTGGTCGGGCAGCTCGACGCGTTCGGCATCGGCGTGGCGCGCCTCGGCGTCGGCCACGGGCAGCACGTCGACGATGCGCTCGCCCTCGACCACGAGCGCATGGCCGGTCAGCACTTCGCTGCCCGGCGCCATGGTCAGCAGCCAGCGCGGCTTCAGGAGGGTCTTCTTGCTCATGTCGGTGTCCTCAGTCGAAAGCGGCGTCGAAGAGCGCCAGCACGCGCTCGGGCCGCACGGCCACGCAGGCCTGATGGATGGGCAGGCCGCTCCAGGCCGACGGCTGGCCGTGGCCGAGGTCGCGATGGTCCTGGATGGTCTGGCCGCGCGCAATACCCTCGGTCACGGCGCGGACCGGTCCGGCGCGCAGCGTGAAGGCCTCGGGCTCGATGGCGTAGGCAATCGCGCTGGCGTCGTGGGCGTAGATGCCCTGGATGCCGTCGCGCTCGGCGTAGAAGTCCTGGTAGAAGCGGCTCGCGCCCCAGAGGAAGTCGCCGGCGCCACGGCCGCGGCCCTGCAGGCCCGCGAGAAAGTCCTCGTGCATGACGGTTTCCTGCGTCACGTCCAGGCCCACGATGACGACGGGCCACGCGGCCGCGAAGACGGCGTCGGCCGCCTCCGGGTCGCAGATGATGTTGGCCTCGGCCACCGGTGTGACGTTGCCGAAATGGCCGTTCGCGCCAAAGGCACCGCCCATGATGATGACCTGCTTCACCTTGGCGGCAATGCCTGGGTCCTGGCGCAGCGCCAGCGCGAGATTGGTCAGCGGGCCGACGGCGATCAGCGTGATCGCACCGGGCTCGGCATTGACCATGTCGCAGATGAGCGCGTGCGCCGGGCGCGGGTCGAGCGCGGCGAGCTCGGTGGCCTGCGCCGCCATGCCGCCCAGGCCGTCGTCGCCGTGCACGTGCAGCGCAAAGTGCTGCGGCCCCTGCGGCACGAGCGGGCCGGCCGCGCCACGCGCCACCGGCACGTCGAAGCCATAAAAGCCCAGCAGCGCACGCGCGTTGCGGGTGGTCATGTCGACCGGGCCATTGCCGAACACGCTGGTGACGGCGCGCAGGCGCAGGCTCGGATGGCGCCCGAGCAGGTAGAGCGCCATCGCATCGTCGATGCCGGGGTCGGTGTCGAAGATCACGTCCATGTTCAGGCTCCGTGCGCGCTCGTCGCGACTTCGGCAAGTGCGGCATCCACCTCGGCCCGCAGGGGCATGGCCGCCTGCACGCCGCTGCGGCTGACGGCAATGGCCGCCGAAGCCTGGCCCAGGCGCGCAGCGTCGTAGGCCTTGAGTCCTTCGGCCAGCCCGGTCGCGAAGCCGCCCACAAAGGTATCGCCCGCCCCCACCGTGTCGACGGCCGTTACGCGCGCCGCCACGAGGCGTTGCACCCCCGCGGCGTCGCCCAGCAGCAGGCCGTCGCGGCCCACGGTCACGATCACGCCCTTGGCGACGCGGCCGCGCAAGGCCTCGCAGCTGGAGCGGGCATCGGCCGCGCCGGAGATCAGCATGGCCTCGCTTTCGTTGACGACGAGCCAGTCGCACAGCGCGAGCAGGCCCGGCAGCAGCGGCAGCGCCGGCGCGGCATTGAGCACCGTGGTACGTCCCGCCGCCCGCGCGAGCTCGAAGGCCGTGCGGATGGCAGGTTGCGGCACTTCGAGCTGGGCCACGACGACTTCAGCGGATTCGATGGCACCGCGCCCGGCGACGATATCGGCGGACTCGAGATCGGCATTGCTGCCGGGAATCACGACGATGGCGTTCTCGCCGCCGCGGCTCGCGAGCATGATGACGGCAATGCCCGGCAGGGCCGCAGGGTCGCGCACCAGCGCGCTGTGCGAGACGCCGACGGCATCGAAGGCCGCCAGCAGTTCGGCCGCGTAATGGCGCGTGCCCAGGCGGCCGACGAAGCTGACCTCGGCCCCGAGGCGCGCGGCCGCGACTGCCTGGTTGGCGCCCTTCCCGCCCGGCGTCATGGCAAAGGCTTCGCCCATCACGGTCTCGCCAGGCAAAGGCAGGCGCCCCGACTTGGCCACCATGTCCATGTTGATGCTGCCAACGACGGCGATGCGGCTCCCATGCAGGCGCTGGGCCGCTGCCGCGTCTTCTTGGCCCTCTCGGGGGGCCGGACGCGCGGCGGCAGGTTGGGGGGCGCTATTCACTCAAGACTCCAAGCTTGGTTGGGGACGGGCGCGGTGCTCTCGCGCACGACCAGAGACGGGGTGAGCTGGATGTCGCGCAGCGCGGCCGTCGAGTTTTCGATGCGGCCGATCAGCACGCGGCCGGCTTCGGCGCCGAGCTCGCGGATCGACACGCCGGCGGTGCTCAGCGCAGGGAAGACATAACGGCTCAACTCGATGTCATCGAAGCCGATGACCGAGAGCTGCTGCGGCAGCCGTACGCCCAGCTCGGCCGCGGCGCGCAGCGCGCCGACGGCCATCATGTCGTTGCTCGCGAACACGGCCGTGATGCCGTGCCCGCCGCGCAGCAGCTCGCGCGTCGCGGCATAGCCGCCGGGGCTTGAGAAGTCGCGCTCGACGACGAGCGACTCGTCGGCCTCGATGCCGGCGTCGGCGAGCGCACGGCGCCAGCCTTCGACGCGCTCGCGCGAGACCTCGAACTCGCGCGGGCCGCTGATGCAGGCGATGCGGCGATGGCCCAGGCTGATCAGGTGCTCGACAGCCAGCCTCGCGCCCTCCTGGTTGTTGACCGAGACGCGGTCGCCGCGCACGCCGGGCACGAGACGGTCGACCGTCACCGCCGGAACGCGCGCCATCTTGAAGATGCGCGCCAGCGCCTCGTCGTCGCCGGCCGAGGACAGCAGCAGGCCGTCGACGCGCTTCTCGAGCAGCGTGCGCATGTAGTCCTGCTGGTGGCGCGGGTCATTGTCGGAATTGCAGATCAGCACCGAATAGCCGGCCTGCCGGCAGCAGGCTTCGACGCCGCAGACGAGTTCGGCGAAGAACGGGTTCTGCACATTGGGCACGAGCACGCCGACGATCTTGGTCTCGCTCTTGCGCAGCGAGCGCGCGACGGCGCTCGGCAAATAGCCGATCTCTTCGACGGCCGCCAGCACACGCGCTCTCGCTTCGGCACTGACGGGCCGGGTTTCGTTGAGGACGTGCGAGACGGTGGTGAAGGACACGCCGGCCAACGCGGCCACATCTTTGATGGTGCTCACGGTCTCTGCTTTTTGCCTGATTTTGCGCGGCTACTTGGGCCGTCTTGCTGTGTTCTGACTGCAAACGTTTGCAGCTCTGGAGGAGCATAGCTTAACGCAAGTCGCGCAAGGCTTTCCTGCTGCTGTTTGCGCAAAAGAAAAGGCACCCGTTGGGTGCCTTGCGCAAAGAAGAAGCCGAGATGTCAGACGCGGGCTGCGCGCAGCGCCACCGAGAACTTGCTCAGTTCGGCGATGCCGCTGGCTTCAGCGCGGTGGCACCACGCCTGCAGGTCGGCCACGAGCTGTTCGGCCGAGACATTGGTGCGCGTCCAGAGCAGGCGCAGCTCCTCGCGCATGGTCACGAGCTTGTCGAGCACCGGGCTGGCGGCGCGGGCGTCGGCAAGTTCCTTTTGCACGCCTTGCGGGATGCGGTCGTGGTCACGGTGCAGCCAACGCTGGGCGAGCTTGAACTGGTCCCACTTGGCACGGTATTCGGCCGTGTGCTGTGCGCCCTCGGTCTTGAGGCGGGCCAGCTCGCTGGAGCAGGTGGCCTTGAGGCCGCGGGCATAGCTGGCCATGACTTCATAGCGGTTGGCGATCAGGGCCTCGAGCGTGTCCTTGTCGGCCGCGCGAACCTCACCCTGGCGCAGCTTGGGCGCCGTCTTGCGGACCTTGGCCCAGCCGATCGCCTCGAAGGCGCGGATGTAGACCCAGCCGAGGTCGAACTCGTAGGGCTTGACCGAGAACTTGGCCGAGGTCGGGTAGGTGTGGTGGTTGTTGTGCAGCTCTTCGCCGCCGATCAGGATGCCCCAGGGCGAGATGTTCGTGGACGCGTCCGGCGCCTCGAAGTTGCGATAGCCCCAGAAGTGGCCGACGCCATTGATGACGCCGGCCGCCCAGAACGGGATCCAGGCCATCTGCACGGCCCACAGCGTTGCACCCAAGCCGCCGAACAGGGCCAGGTTGAGGATCAGCGACAGGCCCACGCCCTGCCACGAGTAGCGGCTGTAGACGTTGCGCTCGATCCAGTCGTTGGGCACGCCGTGGGCGTATTTCTCCATCGTTTCCTGGTTCTTGGCTTCAGCGCGATAGAGCTCGGCGCCTTCGCGCACGACCTTCTTGAGGCCGCGCGTCTGCGGGCTGTGCGGGTCTTCCTCGGTCTCGCACTTGGCGTGGTGCTTGCGGTGAATGGCCACCCACTCCTTGGTCACCATGCCCGTCGTCAGCCAGAGCCAGAGACGGAAGAAGTGCGACGGAATCGGGCCGAGATCGAGCGCGCGGTGCGCCTGCGCGCGGTGCAGGAAGATCGTGACCGCAGCGATGGTGATGTGGGTCACCACCAGGCCGTACAGCAGCACCTGCCACCAGCTGGCGTTGAGCAGCCCGTGGCCGAGCCACTGCAGCACGGCATCCTGGAAGGTCGAAAAGAGAGTCATACGAACCTTGGGCGCGCCCGGCCTCGCGGCCCGGACATCATGGGAAAGGGGTCTCCATTGTAAGGGAGACCCCTTTCCGGAGGGCGTGAAAGACTAGCGGGACGCTCGGGTAGCGATGCTGGGCAGGGCCTCAGCGATCGTGATCATGGTCACGATCGTGATCGCGATCGTGCCCGTGATCGTGGTCACGGTCGTGGTCGTGGTCACGGTCGTGGTCGTGGTGATCCCCGTGGTCGCCGTGGTCACCGTGATCGTGCTCGTCATGGCGATCCGGGCCGCGCTCGCCCGGCGGCGGGCCGCGGCGCTCGTCATGCCAGCGCCCTTCGTAGTAATGGTCGTGGTAGTACGGCGCGTAGCTATTGCGGTACCAGTCGTCCTTCACGAAATAGACCTGCCGGCCGCAGGCGTTGTAGCGGGCGCAGTAGCGGCCCCAGTGGCGCTCGTAGCCGACCGGCACGCGCAGGTACAGCGGCGGCCCCGCCACCACCGCGCCATAAATGACCGGCTGCGGAAAGATCAGCGCCGGCGGCGGTGCATTGCCAAGCTCGATCTGGCCGTAGAAGCCGGGTTCGCCAACATTGATGGAGACGCCGATATTGGCGCCCGCATGTGCCGGTGCCATCGAAACGGCGGCAAGGGCGAAGAGGCTGGCAAGAATGGTTTGTTTCATGATGAATCCTCCGTAGGCGTCCATTTAACGTGAGGGTTTGCGCTCGGGCCGACCGGTTCTACCTTTTCTCACAACTTGACCGGGTCACAAGCCGAAGCCATCGTCGGCCTGCAGCACCGCGCCGTTGATGAAGTGGCTTTCGTTGGCGCACAGCATGAGCAGCGCCGTGTCGAGATCGCGCGGCTGGCCCACGCGCTTCCTGGGCAGCATGTCGACGAGCTTGCGGCCCTGCTCGGTCTCCCAGTGGTGGTGGTTGATCTCGGTGTCGATGTAGCCGGGGCAGATTGCGTTGACGTTGATGCCGAAGCGCCCCCACTCGAGCGCCATCGCGCGCGTCATGTGGATCACGGCCGCCTTGCTCATCGCATAGAGGCCGATCTGGCTGAGCACGCGCAGGCCCGCCATCGACGCGATGTTGACGATGCGTCCGCCCGTGTAGGTGCCCGGCGCCGCGCCGCGCGCGCGCGCCAACATGCGCTTGCCGACCTCCTGCGCGACGAAGAAGGCACCGCGCAGATTGGTGTCCATGACGAAGTCGTAATCAGCCGCCGTGACCTCGGTGAGCTTTTGCGTCGTGCTCACGCCCGAGTTGTTGATGAGGATGTCGATCGGGCCGGCTTCGGTCTCGGCGCGTGCCACCGCTGCGCGGATCATGTCCATGTCGGTCACGTCAAGCTCGACGACATGCGCGCTGCCGCCGCCCGCCTCGATTTCGTTGCGCAAGGTCTTGAGCCGCTCGGTCCGGCGCCCGGCGAGCACGACGCAGGCGCCGGCCTGCGACAGCGCGCGCGCGAACTGCGTTCCGAGGCCGCTGGATGCGCCGGTGACGAGCGCCACGCGGCCCTCGAGGTCGATGGAGTAGCTCATGGCAATCCTCTTGTCTGTTGTGCGAAGAACATAGCACGCGATCCGGCCGCGCATGCGCAAAAACCAGAATCGAACGATCGTTCTATTCTGCATGAGGCCTCGATAGAATGCCGCCCAATTCAATGCTCTAGGAAGCGCCAATGACCTCCGAAGAATTGCTGGCCCAGTTCGGCCCGCGCGAGTCCATGGAATACGACGTCGTCATCGTCGGCGCCGGCCCCGGCGGCCTTGCAGCGGCGATCCGCATCAAGCAGGCGGCGCAGGAGAAGGGCCAGGAGGTCTCGGTCGTCGTGCTCGAGAAAGGCTCGGAGCCCGGCGCCCACATCCTCTCCGGCGCCGTGATGGACCCGCGCGCGATCACGGAGCTGTTCCCGAACTGGAAGGAGCTTGGCGCCCCGCTGAACCAGGCCGTTAGCGGCGACGACATCCTGTTCCTGTCCGAGACCGGCAGCACGCGCACGCCCGACTGGCTCGTGCCGGGCAACCTGCACAACGAGGGCTGCTACGTCATCTCGCTGTCCAACGTCGTGAAGTGGCTGGCGCAACAGGCCGAAGGCCTGGGCGTCGAGATCTTCCCGGGTTTCGCCGCCGCCGAGGTGCTCTACGACGAGCAGGGCCGCGTCAAGGGCGTCGCCACCGGCAATATGGGCGTGGGCAAGGACGGCGAGCCGACCGACGAGTTCCAGCTCGGCATGGAACTGCTCGGCAAGTACACGATCTTTGCCGAGGGCGCGCGCGGCCACCTGGGCAAGCAGCTGATCGCCAAGTACAGCCTCGACGCGGGCAAGGACCCGCAGAGCTACGCCATCGGCATCAAGGAACTCTGGGAGATCCCGGCCGACAAGGCCAAACCCGGCCTCGTCGTGCACACGGCCGGCTGGCCCATGGTCGACGACACCTTCGGCGGCGGCTTCCTCTACCACCTCGAGGACAACAAGGTCACGCTCGGCTTCGTCATCGGACTGGACTACCAGAACCCGTACATGAGCCCGTTCGAGGAGATGCAGCGCTGGAAGACGCACCCCGCGATCAAGGCGCACATCGAGGGCGGCAAGCGCCTGGGCTACGGCGCCCGCGCGATCAACAACGGCACGCCGCAGGCGCTGCCCAAGACAGTGTTCCCGGGCGGCGCGCTGATCGGCTGCGACGCCGGCTACCTGAACGCCGCGCGCATCAAGGGCAGCCACGCGGCGATCAAGTCCGGCATGCTGTGCGCCGACGCCGTCGTCGAGGCACTGGCCGCCGGCCGCGCGCAGGACGAGCTCGTCGCCTACCCCGCCGCCTTCGAAGCCAGCTGGCTCAATGAGGAACTGCAGGCCACGCGCAACTTCAAGCTCTGGTTCAAGAAGGGCAAGCTCGTCGGCAACCTGATGACCGGCATCGAGCAGTGGCTGCTGCCCAAGCTCGGCATTAAGAACCCGCCCTGGACGCTGCACGGCAGCAAGCGCGACAACGAGGCGCTCAAGCCCGCCGCCGAATGCCAGCCGATCGCCTACCCCAAGCCGGACGGCAAGCTGACCTTCGACCGGCTCTCGTCGGTGTTCATCTCCAACACCAACCATGCCGAGAACCAGCCCGCGCACCTGACGCTCAAGAACGCCGGCGTGCCGGTCAGCGTCAACTTCGCCAAGTACGCCGGCCCCGAGAGCCGCTACTGCCCGGCCGGCGTCTACGAGTTCGTCAAGAACGAGGACAACACCGAGCGGCTGCAGATCAACGCGCAGAACTGCGTGCACTGCAAGACCTGCGACATCAAGGACCCGACGCAGAACATCGTCTGGGTCACGCCCGAGGGCGGCGGCGGTCCGAACTACGTCGGCATGTGAAGCTGCACGCAAAGAAAAAAGGGCGACCGAAGGGTCGCCCTTTTTTCTTGTGGCCGTTCGATACATCCGTGGCTCGCCCCATCAGGGCTCGGCTCGATGCGCAGAGCGGCCTCGCTGCGCCATGATTGACGGTTACAGAGCAAGAGGAGGAGGCAAGCCATGACCCAAGAACGCCCCTGGCACGCCGCGCTGCGCGAATACGGCATTCCACAGCACATCGACACGGCGCCCTACGACTCGCTCACCGAGCTGCTCGACGACGCCATGCAGCGTTTCGCCGACCGGCCCGCCCTGCGCAGCTTCGGCCAGACATTGACCTACGCCGAGCTCGATCGCGTGTCGGCGGCGTTCGGCGCCTGGGCGCAGCAGGTGCTCGGCGTGAAGAAGGGTGACCGCGTCGCGGTGATGCTGCCCAACCTGTTCGCCTTCCCCATCGTCTTCATCGGCCTGGCGCGCATCGGCGCCGTGCAGGTCAACGTCAACCCGATGTACACGCCGCGCGAGCTGGCCCATCAGCTCAAGGACTCGGGCAGCGAGATCATCGTCATCTACAACGGCTCGACGCCGGTGCTGGCGGAGGTGCTGGCCGAAGTGCCGATGCGCGCCATCGTCACCGCCGCGCCGGGCGACGGCATGTCCATCACCCTGCCCTCGCCGCCGGTCGATGCACGCCTGAAGGAGACGATCCGCCTGGCCGACGCGCTCGAGGCCGGCGCCGCCTTGCGGCTCAACCCGGTCCACAGCAGCCCGGCCGACCTGATCTTTCTGCAGTACACCGGCGGCACGACGGGCTTCTCCAAGGGCGCGGCGTTGTCGCACGGCAATATGGTCGCCAACATCGCGCAGTTCATCGGCGGCGCCGGCGCGGCGATCCACCCGGGCGAAGAGGTCGTCGTGACGGCCATTCCGCTGTATCACATCTTCGCGCTGATGGTGAATTTCCTGACCTACTTCTCGGTCGGCGCCGACAACTGGCTCGTGGCCAATCCGCGCGATCTCGACGGCCTCGTCGAGACGCTGGTGCAGGCGCGGCCGAGCGTCTTCATGGGCGTCAACACGCTCTATGCGGGCCTGGTGATGCACCCGCGGCTGGCGCAGGTCGACTGGTCGCGCCTGCGCCTGGCCGGCGGCGGCGGCGCAGCGGTGATGGCGCCGGTCTCGGAGCGCTGGCAGGCCGTCACCGGCAAGGTCATCTGCGAGGGCTACGGCCTGTCGGAGGCCTCGCCCGTGCTGAGCTTCAACCCGCCGGGGTTGACCGAATTCGCCTGCACCGTCGGCCTGCCCCTGCCCGACACCGACATCGTGCTGCTCGACGACCAGGACCGCGCCGTGCCGCAAGGCGAGCGCGGCGAAATCTGCGCCAAGGGCCCGCAGGTGATGAGCGGCTACTGGCGCCAGCCCGAGGCCAACCGCGCCGTCTTCACCGCCGACGGCTACCTGCGCACCGGCGACATCGGCCTGTTCGACGCGCGCGGCTTCCTGAAGATCGTCGACCGCAAGAAGGACTTGATCCTGGTGAGCGGCTTCAACGTCTATCCGAACGAGGTCGAGGCTGTCGCCACGGCCTGCCCCGGCGTGGCCGAATGCGCCTGCATCGGCGTGCCCGACGAGAAGACCGGCGAGGCCGTCAAGCTCTTCATCGTCAGGCGGCCGGGCGCAGAACTCGACGCCGCGACGGTCGTCGAGTTCTGCCGCGGCCAGCTCGCCGCCTACAAGGTGCCGCACCTCGTCGTCTTCATCGACGCCTTGCCCAAGTCGACCGTGGGCAAGATCCTGCGGCGCGAGCTCAGAGACTGAAGTTCTTGGTCAGCGTCAGGTAGACCGAGCGCCGCTGGCCGAACTGCGGCGCGCCGACGCTGATGCCGCTGCCGTCGCGCAGCTCGTAGACGCGGTCGAAGGCGTTGAGCAGGGCCACGCGGGTGTCGATCTTGCCGAAGGCGCCGCCGAGGTCGAAGCCCTTCTCGACCGAGAAGTTCACGCTCGTGTGGCTCGGCAGGTGCGTCGTGTTCGCGAAGCCGTTGCGCAGGCCGCTGCCGTAGAGCACGTCGCCCGAGAACTGCGTCGTCGCGTCGTAGCGCCAGCTCAGGCCCGTCGAGGCGCTCACGGTTTCCTCGTGATCGAGATGGACCCAGTGCGAGGCGATGTAGGCGAGCTCGTCGGCGGCAAAGTTGAACTGCCCCGTCTCGATGCCGCGCGCCCGCGCCGTCGACACCGCGACGTTGGCGTAGCCCGTGAGGCTCTTGTTCTTGTAGGTCGTCGACAGTTCAAGGCCGCCGATGCGCCCCTGGCTGTAGTTGAAGGCCGAGAACACGAAGGCGCTGCCGAACTGGCCCTCGTCCTGCAGATGGCGGACATCGCGCCAGTAGGCGTCGACGCCAAGCGTCCAGCGGTCGTCGATCTCCTGCGCCACGCCGACGTCGTAGTAGTTCGAGCGCTCCGAGCGCACCGCCGTGTTCGCGTCCGAAGGCAGCGCATTGGTCGTGCCGAGGAACTTGGCGACCGAGGTCTGGTCGATCTTCTCGCTCGGCGGCGGCGTGAAGTAGCGCGCGTAGCCGGCGTGCAGGCGCGTGCCCTTGGCGAGGTCGTAGACGACGCCCAGGCGCGGGCTCAGCTGCGACTCGGCGGTGACGGTGTCGACGCGGTCGGCGCGCAGGCCGTAGTTGATCGTCGTGCGCTCATTGAGCTTCCACTCGTCCTGCAGATAGGCGCCCAGCGTGCTGCCCGCGAGACGGCTGTTGTCGTCGATCGTGATCGGCGTCGTGCTGGTCTGGTTGCCGTCGGCATCGGCCGGGAAGACCGTCGACGCGTTGCCCGTGTAGCCGACCTCGCGCTGCGCGAACAGGCCGGCGCGGATCGTGTGCTGCGGGTTCAGGCGGTGCGTCAGGTCGAACTGCAGGCCGTGCGCGCTGTTGCTGCGCAGGATGTCCGCGGCCACGCCCGAGTAGGTCAGGTCGCCGACCGGGTCTGGCAGGTAGTGCACATCGCTGGTGCGGTTGAAGAAGGCGATCTGGTAGTCGGTCTTGGCGCCGATCTTGGACTGGAAGGCCAGCACCTGGAAGCCCATGCGCTCGCGCTGGTTGGCGTCGATGTCGCTCGAGTCCAGCGGCGGCGTGTTCGCCAGCGTGTAGGTGGGCGACTGGCCCGGCACGTCGGGGATCTGGAAGCGGTTGTTCGTCACGCCGGCGAACAGCGAGATCTGGCTGTCGTCGTCGAGCAGGTACGAGAGATAGGCCAGGCCGCGCTGCTGCTTGGAGTCGTCGTGCAGCGGCTTCTTGCTGGCGGTCGGGTTCTCGATGCCCTCGTCGGTCTGCAGCTGCGAGCCGACGACGTACCATGAGAGATTGCCCGAGGAGCCGAACAGCGAGGCCGCGGCTTCGCGATGGCCCAGGCTGCCGCCGGTCACCGAGACCGAGCCGCCGTCTTCGTCGAGGTCGCCCTTGGTGTGGATGTCGACCACGCCGGCCGTGCGGTAGCCGTATTGCGCGGGCAGCGCGCCGGTCAGCAGCGAGACCTGGCGCGCGAAGCGCGCGTCCAGCGCCGAGGCAAAGCCGCTGACGGCGTCCGGCAGGGCCACGCCTTCGATGCGGTATTGCAGGTTGCCGTGGTCGCCGCGGACATGGACGCCGCCGGCCGCGAAGGAGTCCTGCACGACGCCGGGCGCGCGCAGCAGCACCTGGTTCAACGGCGTGGCGTCGCCGAGCGGCAGCTTGGCGATGTCGGCATCGCTGAAGCTGTAGACCGAGCTGCCCGTGTCGGGCGACAGCTGGTTGCGCGCCTCGTCGAGCTTGCTGCGCTTGCTCGCGACTTCAACGCGGGAAAGCTGGTCGACCGTCGGTGTCGAGGGATCGGCCGAAGCCGCCGGCGCCTCGGCCTGTGCGGCTTCAGCGGATGCGGCAGCGGATTCATCGGCGCGTGCCGCCAGGGCGAACGCGGCGCAGGTGGCGGCCACGGCAATGGCCAAAGTGCGCGGGCGAGCGCGCAGCGAATGCTTGTTCATCAGGAAATCCTCTGCGACCACGGGCTGTCCGCGGTCACCTGATTGGTGCGGTGGAGCTGCCGGCCCGGATGCCGGCGCGAATCAGGCGAGGACGGAAGGCGGTGCGCGGGCGCGGTAGCGCGCGACGAAGGCCTGGGCGACGGACAGCACCGTCGCCTGGAACTCGACCACCTCGGGCGGCACGAGCGGCAGCACCGCCAGCGTCGGCAGCGGCGCGTGGCCATGGCCGAGATGCTCGAGGTCCTGGCACAGCGTGCCGCCGTCGTCGTGCGAGGCGGCGAACTTGCCGAGCAGGCTGTGCTGCTCGAACTTCAGCGCGCCCTCGCCCGTGCCGGCATGGACCATGCCGTGCATCAGGCTGACCCACTGCATCAGCACGAACACCAGCAGCACCGTCACGAGCGGACGGCGCAAGGCCTGGCGGTGCGAAGAGAGCGTGCGTGGGTGAGACATCGAGCCCTGGATTCTATCGGCGCGCCTTCGCCCCTGCCGGACGTCACGCGTCTTTACGGAATCTTGATACCGGCCGGCACGGTCTCGACGACAAGTTGACGCGCCGATTTCGACACTGTCGCCATCCCTCAATCAACCGCCGCTCGTCGGCCTAACCGGACGTTCACATGGATGCCGTCTACCTGGGGCTAGCCGCCCTGCTGTTCGCGCTGCTGCTCGGCCTGACCCTGGCCTGCGCGCACCTGGAGGAGAAGAAGCAATGATGCTGCTGTACTGGGCCTGTGCCCTCGCCGCTGCGGCGCTTGTCGTCTACCTGGCGGTTGCGCTCTGGCGCGCCGAGGAGCTGTGACGATGAACGCCTTCGCCTGGGGC
>Ga0213872_10000350_pt1 | contig 38938 bp, 35 predicted proteins | sample VelepicomBERX_R2_FD_160071 | JGI IMG/M metagenome (GOLD analysis project Ga0213872, IMG submission 160071) | Rhizosphere microbial communities from Vellozia epidendroides in rupestrian grasslands, the National Park of Serra do Cipo, Brazil - RX_R2 | ecosystem: Host-associated > Plants > Roots >... | reverse complement strand
CGAATTCCTGGGTGATCAGCTTCCAGGCATATTCGATGGCGTTTTCCTTGAAGTAATCGCCGAACGAGAAATTGCCGAGCATCTCGAAGAAGGTGTGATGGCGGGCGGTGTAGCCGACATTGTCGAGGTCGTTGTGCTTGCCGCCGGCGCGCACGCATTTCTGCGACGAGGTGGCGCGCGGCGTGTCGCGCTTTTCCATGCCGGTGAAGACGTTCTTGAACTGCACCATGCCGGCATTGGTGAACATCAGGGTCGGGTCGTTGCGCGGCACCAGCGGGCTGGAGGGCACCACTTCATGGCCGTTCTTGGCAAAGAAATCGAGGAACGTGCGACGAATGTCGTTGGCGGTCTGCATGGAATTACCGATGATCCTGATGATCCGAAGTTAGCCTGTGTTGTAACAACCCACCCCGTCCCAAGCAAGGAGACTGTCCGTGAAGCGAAGCGCCGCCCTGCTGTTGTTGTCCGCTGCACTGTGCGCGGTTCCCGCTCTGGCGAAGACGCCGGCGGAAATCCTCAAGGACTCGCCGGCCTCCGATTGGCGCCCGCTCGACCCCAAGAACGGATTGGCGATGGATCTCGACGGCCACCAAGTCATCATCGAGCTGGCGCCACGCTTCGCGCCCGAGCATGTCGCCAATATCCGCACCCTGGCCCATGAGGGCTATTACGACAATCTGGCCGTCGTGCGGGTACAGGACAATTTCGTCACCCAATGGGGCGACCCGAACGAAGACGACAAGGCCAAGGCCAAGCCGCTCGGCGCCGCCCAGGCCCATCTGCCGGCCGAATTCTCAACCCCCTTCAAGGGCAGCCTGCCCTTCAACGCGCTGGCCGACCGCGACGGCTGGGCGCCGCTGACCGGCTGGACCGAAGGCTTCCCGGTCGCCGCCGATCCGAAAGCGGACAAGGCCTGGATCACCCATTGCTATGGCGTGGTCGGGGCGGGCCGCAATATGGAAGTCGACAGCAGCACCGGCGCCGAGCTTTACGCCATCATCGGCCAGAGCCCGCGCATGCTCGACCTCAACATCACCGTGGTCGGCCGCGTGCTGAAGGGGATGGAATATCTGTCCGCCTTGCCGCGCGGCACCGCGCCCATGGGCATGTATGACAAGCCCGAGCAATTCGTGAAGATCAATTCGGTCACGCTGATCGCCGATCTGCCGGCCGATCAGCAGCCCAAGCTGAAGATCCTGAAGACCTCCAGCAAGACCTGGCGCGACTATCTGGAAACCCGGCGCAACCCGCCGGACGATTTCCACGTCTACAAGGCCAACTTCACCAATGTCTGCAACGTGCAGGTGCCGGTCAGGGAGTAAACAGCCGGCGATAGACGATGAAGCCGGATTTCTCGGCCATCTGGTCATAGACCCGCATCGCCGTCTGGTTGGTCTCGTGGGTCTGCCAATAGACCCGCGAGGCGCCGGCCTGGCGGGCGCGGACATAGACCGCCTCGATCAAAGCGTGGGCGATCCCTTGGCCGCGCGCTTCCTTGGCGGTGAACAGGTCCTGCAGATAGCAGGACGGCTCGATCGTCGTCGTGCTGCGGTGAAACAGAAAATGGGCCAGCCCCAGCAGCTCGTCGCCGCGCTCGGCGACCACCGCGTGGACCGGCTCGTAGCTGTCGAAGAAGCGCGACCAGGTCATGTCGCTGACGGCGGGATCGAGAGCCGTGGCGCCCGAACGGCCATAGAAGGCGTTATAGCCGTCCCACAGTACCTGCCATTTCTCGCGGTCGGCCCTTACCACCGGACGGATAAGGGCCTCCGCCATGTCAGTGCTGTTCCCGCGTATTGCTGAAGCGGATCTCGGGGAAATCCTGCTGCGCCCGGTTCAGGGTCCAGGCATTGCGGGCCAGGAACACCGGCGCGTCGTCGCGATCCTCGGCCATCGAGGAATTGTTCGCCTCGATGAACTTCTTGAGCTGGTCCGGATTGTCCGACGAGATCCAGCGCGCCGTATCGAAGGGCGCCTCTTCAAAGCCGGCCTTGAGGTTGTATTCGCTCTCGATGCGGTTGGCGATCACCTCGAACTGAAGCTGACCGACCACGCCGACGATCCAGGTCGCCCCGTTGATCGGCTTGAACAGCTGCGAGACGCCTTCCTCGGCCAGATCTTCCAAAGCTTTCCTGAGCTGCTTCGCCTTCATCGGATCATCAAGGCGCACGCGGCGCAGAAGTTCCGGAGCGAAGCTCGGAATGCCGGTGAAGCGCAGATCTTCGCCCTCGGTCAGCGCGTCGCCGATGCGGAGGCTGCCGTGATTGGGGATGCCGAGAATGTCGCCCGGGAAAGCCTCTTCGGCCAGCGCGCGGTCGCGGGCCAGGAAGAACACCGGATTGACCATGGCGATCAGTTTGCCCGACCGCACATGTTTCAGCTTCATGCCGCGCTTGAAGCGGCCCGAGCACATGCGGAAGAAGGCGATGCGGTCGCGGTGGTTGGGATCCATGTTGGCCTGGATCTTGAACACGAAGCCGCTGACCTTTTCCTCGGTCGGTTCGACGGTGCGGCCCGACGTCGGCTGCGGACGCGGACGCGGCGCCAGACGGCCGATGCCGCCCAGCAACTCGGCCACGCCGAAATTGCGCAGCGCCGAGCCGAAGAAGACCGGGCTGAGATGGCCGGCGCGATAGGCTTCCAGATCCCAAGACGGACAGGCGCCTTGCACCAATTCGACTTCTTCGCGCAGGCGGGCAGCTGCATCGGCCCCGACCAGAGCGTCGAGCGCGGGATCTTCGAGGGCCATGTCGATGCCCTCGGGGATGGTGTCGCCGCGGGTCTGGTCGAACAGCAGCACCTGGTTGCGCGTCAGGTCGTAGACGCCCTTGAGGTCGCGGCCCATGCCGATCGGCCAGGTCATCGGGCAGACGTCCAGCGCCAGGCCCTTCTCGATTTCATCCAGCAGGTCGAAAGGCTCGCGCCCCTCGCGATCGACCTTGTTGATGAAGGAGATGATCGGCACGTTGCGCAGGCGGCACACCTCGAACAGCTTCCTGGTCTGGTTCTCGATGCCCTTGGCGGCGTCGAGCACCATCACCGCGGAGTCCACGGCGGTCAGCGTGCGATAGGTGTCTTCCGAGAAATCTTCGTGGCCCGGCGTGTCGAGCAGGTTGAACGACAGCCCGTCATGCTCGAACGACATCACCGAGGCGGTCACCGAGATGCCGCGCTCGCGTTCGATCGCCATCCAGTCCGAGCGGGCGCGCCGCTGCTCGCCGCGCGCGCGGACGGCGCCGGCCATCTGGATGGCGCCGCCGAACAGCAACAGCTTTTCCGTCAGCGTGGTCTTGCCGGCGTCAGGGTGCGAGATGATAGCGAAAGTGCGCCGCTCATCGATCGCGTCGTTCAAGGTACTCATCTGATTAACCGGTCGATCAGAAGAAGTTTTCCCAGAAGTACGAGGTCTTCCGCTCGATGACGACGGTCTGGCCCTCGGTCGGCGACTTGCCGGCCGCGGCATTGTCCTTCAAGCGCTTGCTCTCGGCGCCGGGGCTGACGATGTCGCCCGGAGGAGCCTTGTCCTGCCAGAACATCAGGCGGTCGACGAAATGATCGTCGGCCTCGACCATCCGGGTGGTCTCTTCGTTGACGGTGCGGCGGATGTCCTTCGGCGCCTTGTCGCCGCCGGACTTGGCCAGCAGGGCCTGCTCGCCCTTGGTGCCGGAGGGAGCCGTTACAGGAGCGGTCTTGCCCGGCGTGAGCGCGGCGCGCGCCTGGTCGGTCGCGGTGCCTTCCTGCGGACGGGCGGCGCCGGGGGCCGGCGGGCGCAGATTGTAATCCGGCGGCTGCGCCAGCGGCGCGCGCGCGATCACGGCGAATTCGTCGGGCGGAGCCTTATCGTAGCCCAGGGCGCGGCGCGCGCTGGAGCAGGCGGACAAGCTAACGGCGGCGAGCACGAGCGCGAGGGCGACGGTACCGGCCTTGGAAGTGCGAGGAGCGATCATGGCGTATTCTTATGCGAAAGAGGACGATCAAACAAGGAGTCGAAAACCAGACACGCGGCGCCGACGCAAATGGCCGAATCGGCAACGTTGAACACCGCCGGAAAGGCCAGCGAGCCGGCATGGGCGTAGATGAAATCCTCCACCGCCCCCAGCCTTACACGATCGATGCAGTTGCCCACAGCGCCGCCGGCCACCAGACCGAGCGCGGTCAGCACCAGCGGCTTGGCGCCCTTGGCCATCCAGAACACCAGGACGGCGCTGACGACGATGGCGAGCACCGCGAAGATCGCCCGGTCATAGATCGTGCCGGTGCCCATCGAAAAGCTGACGCCGTGATTCCACGTCACCACGAAATCGAGGAACGGCAGCACCTCGACCCTGCCCTCGCGCGCTTCGGGCAGCTCGGTCAGGATCAGGTATTTCGACAGCTGGTCGAGCGCGGTGGAGGCCGCCGCGATCGGCAGACCGATCGCGAGGCGGCGCCCGGCTCCGGGTTCAAACTTCAAGCTTCGTCACCGCATCGTCGCAACGGGCGCACAGCCCTTCATGCGAATGGGTGCCGACATCGGGCAACACCTTCCAGCAGCGCTGGCACTTCTCGCCCTCGGCGGCGGCGAACACCAAACCGGCTTCGGCCACGTCGGGCAGGGTGAAGGCGCCTTCGGGAACCGGAGCCACTTCGACGGTAATCGCCGAGGTGATGCAGATCTCTTCCAGATCGAGGCCGGCCAGCACTTCGGCCTGCTTCTGGTTGACATAGAGAACGGGTGCCGCCTGCAGGCTCGACCCGATCCGCTTGGCGGCGCGCTCCAGTTCCAAAGCGCCGGTGGCGACACGGCGCAGATCGCGGATCACCGCCCAGCGGGCCGCCAGGCCGTCGTCCTTCCAGTTTTCCGGCAGATCCGGGAACTGTTCCAGATGGACGCTGCCCTCGCTGCCCGGATGGCGGGCCAGATAGGCCTCTTCCGCGGTGAAGGGCAGGAACGGCGCCAGCCAGCGCGACAGGCAGGTGAACAGCATATCCATCACCGTGCGCGCGGCGCGGCGGCGCGGATCGGACGGATGGTCGCAATAGAGGCTGTCCTTGCGGACGTCGAAATAGAAGGCGGACAGGTCCACCGTGCAGAAATTCGACAATTCGGCGAACAGGCTGTGGAACTGGAAGTCGTGCACCGCCTTCCTGACCATCTTGTCCATCTCGGACAGGCGGTGCAGCACCCAGCGCTCCAGCTGCGGCATGTCGTGGACCGGCAACCTCTCGGCATCCGTGAAGCCGTCGAGCGCGCCCAGCAGATAGCGCAAGGTGTTGCGGAAACGGCGATAGACGTCGACTTGGGTCTTGAGGATTTCCGGGCCGATGCGCAGATCCTCGGAATAATCCGAGCAGGCCACCCACAGGCGCAGGATGTCGGCGCCCAAGCTGTCGACCACGTCCTGCGGCTCGGTGCCGTTGCCGAGCGATTTCGACATCTTGCGGCCCTGCTCGTCGAGGATGAAGCCGTGGGTCAGCACGGTTCCGAAGGGTGCCGCACCGCGCGTGCCGCAGCTTTCCAGCAGCGAGGACTGGAACCAGCCGCGATGCTGGTCCGAGCCTTCGAGATAGAGGTCGGCCGGCCATTTCATGCCCCACAGGCCGCTTTCCAGCACGAAGGAATGGGTGCTGCCGCTGTCGAACCAGACGTCGAGAATGTCGGTGACGCGCTCGTAATCGTCGGCATTGTAGTCGTTGCCGAGGAATTGCTGCGGCGGGCAGGTGTACCAGGCATCGGCACCCTCCGCCTCGACGGCGGCGGCGATGCGGTCCTGCACCTGCTGGTCGCGCAGCACTTCGCCGGTGGTCTTGTGCACGAACACCGTGATCGGCACGCCCCAGGCGCGCTGGCGCGACACGCACCAGTCGGGCCGGCTCTCGACCATCGAGGCCAGGCGGCGCTGGCCGGCGGCAGGCACGAAACGGGTCGCCTCGATCGCCGCCATCGCCTTGTCCCGGAGACCGTTCTTCTCCATCGAGATGAACCATTGCGGCGTGGTGCGGAAGATCAGCGGCGCCTTCGAGCGCCAGCTATGCGGATAGGAGTGGACCAACTTGCCGTTGGCCAGCAGATTGCCCTGGCTTTTCAGCGCCTCCATCACCGGCTTGGCGGCGGGGCAGTAATATTTGCCATCCTTGCCCTTGGCCAGGACCGAGATGCCGGCGAACAGCGGCATGACGGGATTGTAGGTGCCGTCGGGCATCACGGTGTCGGGCACCGGGATGCCGTGGGCCATGCCCAGCTTCCAGTCGTCCTCGCCATGGGACGGCGCGATATGGACGAAGCCGGTGCCGGCGTCGTCGGTGACGAAATCGCCCGGCAGCAGCGGCGCCTTGCCCCAATAGCCGTCATTGGCCTCATGCTTGGCCAGCGGATGGCGGGCGATGGTTCCGGCCAGATCCGTTCCCTGGAACCGGGCAAGCTGCGCGAACTTGGTGACCTTGGCGTCGGCCATCACCTGCTCGGCCAGCTTGCAGGCCAGCACCAGCTTCTCGCCGGGATGCGCCAGGCTGCCTTCGCTCACTTCGTCGACCTGATAGAGGCCGTATTCCATGTCGGGGCCGAAGGCGACCGCCTTGTTGGCGGGCATGGTCCAGGGCGTGGTGGTCCAGATTACCACCGACGCGCCGGCCAGTTCCGGGCGGCTGGCGGTCTCGACCGGGAAGCGCACCCAGATGCTGATCGAGGTGTGGTCGTGATATTCGACTTCGGCCTCGGCCAGCGCGGTCTTCTCGACCACCGACCACAGAACCGGCTTGGCGCCCTTATAAAGGTCGCCCTGCATGACGAACTTCGACAGCTCGCGCACGATCTGGGCTTCGGCGGTAAAGGCCATGGTGGTGTAAGGCTTGTTCCATTCGCCGGTCACGCCCAGGCGTTGGAATTCTTCGCGCTGCACGTCGATCCAGCCGGCGGCGAAATCGCGGCATTCCTGGCGGAACTCGACCGGATCGACCTCATCCTTGTCCTGGCCGGCCTCGCGATAGCGCTCTTCGATCTTCCACTCGATCGGCAGGCCATGGCAGTCCCAGCCCGGCACATAGGGCGCGTCCTTGCCGGTCATCTGCTGCGACTTGACGACGAAATCCTTGAGGATCTTGTTCAGCGCATGGCCGAGATGCAGATGGCCGTTGGCGTAGGGCGGGCCGTCATGCAGGACGAATTGCGGGCGACCCTTGGCCTGTTCGCGCATCTTCTTATAGAGGTCCATCTGCTTCCAGCGGGCGAGCAGACGAGGTTCCAGGTCGGGCAGGCCGGCCTTCATCGGGAAGTCGGTAGTCGGCAGGAAAACGGTATTCTTGTAATCGACGGTCATAGCGGAGCAGCCTCGGACAGAATGGCGCGCGCGGAGTCGCAGTCCGCGGCGATTTGCGCCTTGAGCGCGGGCAGGCCGTCGAACTTGCGCTCTGCCCGGATGAACCCGGCCAGAGCGACGCGCAGATGACGGCCATAGAGATCGCCGTCGAAATCGAAAAGATGGGCTTCCAGGATCTCGTCCTGTTTGTCGAAAGTCGGGCGGCGGCCGAGATTGGCGACGCCGTCATGCCAGACCGTATCGCCGCCGCGGTCGATGCCGGCCCGCACCGCATAGACGCCGAGCGCCGGGCGCATATAATCGGCGAGATGCAGATTGGCGGTGGGGAAGCCGATGGTGCGGCCGCGCTGGTCGCCGGTCTCGACCCGGCCCTCGATCTCCCACGGACGGCCGAGGATGTGGCCGGCCATGTCGGGCTTGCCGTCGAGCAGATATTGGCGGATCAGGTTCGAGGAATAGGTCTGGCCGTCGGGGCCGGTCTGGGCGTCCACGGTGACGGTCTCGAATTCGCTTCGGGCACGCAGCATCTCGACCGAGCCTTTCCGCCCCTTGCCGAAGCAGAAATCATAGCCGGTCACCACGCCGCGCGCGCCCAAGCCCTTGATCAGGACCTCGTCGATGAAGTCCTCGGCGGTATGGGCGGCGAAGGCCTTGTCGAAATGCTGCATCAGCAGGAAATCGACGGAGAGCGCCTCGATCAGGCGGGCTTTGATGCGGAACGGGGTCAGGCGGAAGGGCGGCTGGTCGGGAGTGAAGACCGAGCGCGGATGCGGCTCGAAGGTCATCACCCCGGCGGGCGCATCGAGCTTTTTCGCCAGATCCAGCGCGGCACCGATCACCGCCTGATGGCCGCGATGCACTCCGTCGAAATTGCCGAGCGCGACCACGCCGCCACGGACGGCAGACGGCAGTTCGGCGAAATGACGGAAGAGGCGCATGGTTAGAAAGAGGGTTCCCGCGAAATGAAAGCCGTTAGGCGTAGTCGATAATGCTGGCGAAGGCAAGCTAGTGTCCCGCTCGTGAAGTTCGAGATGCCAGGATCAAACGACATACGAACTTCACGATCGATCAGGACACTAGCCTGAATGACTCCGGGGGCGGCCTGCAGATTCTGAAGTTCCTATCATCGCTCGCATCGAGATCGTAGGAACTTCAGAATCGCCGCACCCGCGTACTTGCGAAGCGGCGCGCTCCGTGCCCATATGGGGTCCCGGTCCCATCCTGAGTAGTCGTCGATGCGCTTTTCCCCGTTCATCCCCCTGTTGTGCCTGCTGGCCGCCTGCGCGCCGTCCAAGCCCACCACGCGTCATGACGTGGACCTTGCCGCCTGCCGCAAGAATGCCGATCAGACCATGGGGCCGGTGGGGATCGATCCGGCCGACGAGCACAATCCCAGCCCGATGGCGCTGGCCCAGCGCGAAAATCTGCGCGGCCAATACGATCATATGGTGGATGATTGCATGAAGGAGCTGCCGCCCTTCGTCGACGCGCCGCCCTCTACCCCGCCTAAATGACTCTTTAACGACTGTGCGAGGATAGTGGCGCCTTCTTTTCAATGAGAGGCGTCATGCAGGGGAGCGATGAGCCGAAGCTGATGCAGGTCGCCAGCCGCGCGCTGGAGATCGAAGGCGTCACCTCGCATATCCGCAGCGCCAGCCGAGAGACCGGCGTCAGTTTCGATTACCTGATGGCCCAGGCCAACAAGGAGAGCAGCCTCTCCGCCGAGGCCAAATCCCGCCATTCCTCGGCCGCCGGCCTGTTCCAGTTCACCCAGAACACCTGGCTGCAGCTGGTCAAGCTGCATGGCGAGAAATACGGCCTCGGCAAATTCGCCGACATGATCCACAAGGACGGCAAGGGCCAGTTCGCGGTCGCCGACGAGGAACAGCGCCAGCACATCCTGTCGCTGCGCAAGGATCCGGCCCTGTCGTCGCTGATCGCCGGCGAATACGCCAATGACAACCGGCATAAACTGGAGCACAGCCTGGGCCGCAAGGTCGGTTCGACCGAGCTGTACCTCGCCCACTTCCTCGGCCCGGCCGGCGCCATCAAGATGCTGAAGGCGCGCGAGGAGAACCCCGAACAGGTCGCCGCCGACCTGGTGCCCCATGCCGCCGCCAAGAACCACACCATGTTCTATGAGCGCGACCATTCGGCCCAAACCGTCGCCGCGCTCTATGACCGGGTGCAGCACGTCATGGAAAATCCGGGCCATACGTCGCGCCATGCCGCCCCGCCCGCCGATCTGGCCCGCGCCGCGCTGCGCTATGGCAATCTGCCCTGGGCCGACAAGGCTCCCGACTCGCTCACCGATTCAGACGCACTGCTGTCGACCGTGCGCCTGGCGGTGCAGGCCTATACGGAAAGCTGGCAAAGCTCCGACCGCATTTCCTCGCCGATGCCCGGCGCCGGCGGCACGACCGCCGACAAGATTCCCGTCTCCGAAGGAACCGGCCTGCCGGAATAAGTTACTTTTCCCCCGCTGTGATTCGTGTGCTATTTTCCGGCGCACTTCAGAAAGCTCGAACAAATACCGGACCCTAGCGCGATGACGTTGCCTCAGTTGCCGCCGCCCGTCGAAATGACCAGCGAGACGAAGCGAAACATTATCGACGCGCTGAAGAAGATCATCGAAATCTTCAAGACCGAAGGCAAGCTGGGCCCCGAGGCCAGCTACAAATCGGTCATTCACGATCCGCGCGAGCTCTATCGCTTCATCAAGGCCTATCGCGCCAACCCCGAGTTGGCCGCCAGCCTGGTCAAGGACCCGGACGGCAATCCGGTCACCGACGAAAATGAGACCCTGGTGTGCGGCGTCACCCTGCTGCAGGTCCAGCAGCTGCTGGTGAAGACCTGCTCGCGCCATTATCTCGAACAGGAAAACAAGCAACCGCCCAAGGTCGTCACCGAGACCGTCAAGAAGAAGGTCTTCGGCGGCCTGTTCACCAAGACCGAGCAGGTCGAGCGCAAGGTCGCCGGCGGCTTCGACGAGCGCAAGGTGCGCGAGATCGCGAAATGCATGGCCTATGACTGGCAGCTGCCGTTGCTGCCCGCCTACAACATGCTGAACAGCGCCCATCTGCTCGAACTGGGCGAGAATATCCACGGCCTGACCAGTTTCGAGACCATCCGCGATTTCATCCAGCTCGACCACCCGACGTTGAGGAAGGCCAAGCAGACCGTCGGCGACGACTTCCCCCATTTCCTCGCCCGCCCGGCGGCGCTGGCCGGGGTCAGTGTGTGGAACAGCGAAATGTATCAATTCTACCGCAAGATCCTGGGCGATTCGGCCTTCGACTTCTTCGCGCGCGACAAGCAGTTCTTCAATGTGTGCGCCGAACTCGACCGGCCGCTGGCCGAAATCTATGGCGACATGCTGAGCTATATCGACGGCGACAATCTGCAGGAGATGATGCGCCTCAACATCGACAAGGCCGATGTGCTGGTCCAGGCCATGAAGGCTTCGTTCGGCCCCGCCATCAAACCCGCCTTGGGCAACCCCAACTTCGCCAAGGACATGCTCAGAAAGGTGGTCGAGAGCCTGCAGCATGTCAGCCAGGAGAAGGCACAACTGGCCCAATCGGCGATGATCACCTGCAAGGCGCTGGCGCCGCAGGTGGCCGAATGGGTCGAGCGGCAGCAGAGAAGCGTGGCTTAAACTTAGGTTCAGGCTTGCCACCCCCGAAACTGCCGGTACAATTCAGCGCAACGAGAATTAATCCGGGTTGGGACGGGGGGACCACTTGAGCGATTGGATCGTTGAGACCGAATCCTTGAGCCGCGAGTTCAAGGGTTTCTTTGCGGTTCGCGGCGTCTCGCTCAAAGTGCGGCGCGGCTCGATCCATGCGCTGATCGGCCCCAACGGCGCCGGCAAGACCACATGCTTCAACCTGATCACCCGCTTCCTGCCGGCCAGCGACGGCAAGATCGTCTATAACGGCCGCGACATCACCCACACCGAACCGGCCGACGTCGCCCGCTTGGGCCTGGTGCGCAGCTTCCAGATCTCGGCGGTCTTCCTGCACATGACGGTGCGCGAGAACATCCGCGTGGCGCTGCAGCGCAAACTCGGCACCTCGTTCCATTTCTGGCGCCCGGAAAGCAGCCTGACCTCGCTCGATGCCCGCGCCGCCGAACTGGCCGAAGCGGTTGGCATCGCCGATCATCTCGACACCCCAGCCGTGTCCTTGAGCTATGGCCGCAAGCGGGCGCTGGAGATCGCCACCACCCTGGCGCTCGATCCCGAAATGCTGCTGCTCGACGAACCGATGGCGGGCCTCGGGCGCGAGGACGTCGAGCGCATCACCCGGTTGATCAAGCAGGTTTCCGAGGGACGCACCGTGCTGATGGTCGAACACAATCTCAAGGTCGTGGCGACGCTCTCCGACACCATCACCGTGCTGGCGCGCGGCGAAGTGCTGGCCGAGGGCGATTACGCCACCGTCTCGCAGCACCCCCAGGTCATCGAGGCTTATATGGGTTCCGCCACCGCCGAGGATCGCGACCATGGCTGAGCCGTTGCTGAAGGTCTCGGGCCTCGAAGCCTGGTATGGCGAATCGCATATTCTGCACGGCATGGACTTCGAGGTGCCGAAGGGCGAGGTCGTCACGCTGCTGGGCCGCAACGGCGTCGGCAAAACCACCACCCTGCGCGCCATCATGGGCCTGACCGGGAAGCGCACCGGCAGCGTCGTGTTCGAGGGCAAGGAGACGATCAATTCCTCGTCCGACAAGGTCGGCCGCGCCGGCATCGCCTATTGCCCGGAAGAGCGCGGCATCTTCGCCAGCCTGACGGTTGCGGAAAATCTGGTGCTGCCCCCCGTAGTGCGGCCGGGCGGCCTGTCGATGGACGAGTTGAAAGAGCTGTTCCCCCGCCTGTGGGAGCGGGCTTCCAGCCAGGGCACCAAACTGTCGGGCGGCGAACAGCAGATGCTGGCCATCGCGCGGATCCTGCGCACCGGAGCACCCTTGCTGCTGCTCGACGAGCCGACCGAGGGCCTGGCCCCGGTGATCGTCCAGCATATCGGGCGCATCCTGCACCAGCTGAAGGAACGCGGTTTCACCATTCTGCTGGTGGAGCAGAACTTTCATTTCGCGGCCAGCGTCGCTGACCGCCACTATGTCGTCGAACATGGCCGGGTGATCGATTGCGTCGCCAATGCCGGCGCGGATCTCGGCCGGTTGAAGAGCCAACTCGGAGTCTAACCGGAGGAAGAGGCAATGAACTTCAAAAAGTGGATGATGGTGTCCGCCCTGGCGCTGACGGGAGTCGGCGCCCAGGCCCAGATTTCCGACAATGTGGTGAAGATCGGCGTGCTGACCGACCTGTCGGGCGCCTATTCCGACCTGGCCGGCAAGGGCTCGGTGGTCGCCGCCGAGATGGCGGTCGCCGATTTCGGCGGCAAGGTCAAGGGCGTGCCGGTGGTGGTGGTTTCGGCCGATCACCAGAACAAGCCTGACGTCGGCTCGGCCATCGCCAATCGCTGGATCGACACCGAGCAGGTCGACGCCATCGTCGACGTACCCACCTCCTCCGTGGCGCTGGCGATCCAGGAAATCACCCGCACCAAGGACCGCGTGCATCTGAATTCGACGGCCGGCGCTTCGTCGCTGACCGGCGAGAAGTGCTCGCCGACCATGGTGCATTGGACCTACGACACCTATGCCCAGGCGCACGGCACCGGCACCGCGCTGACCAAGCAGGGCGAGGACAGCTGGTTCTTCATCACCGCCGACTACGCCTTCGGCCATGCGCTGGAGAACGATACCGCGGCGGCGGTCAAGGAAGCCGGCGGCAAGGTGGCCGGCTCGGTCAACGCTCCGTTCCCCAACACCGATTTCTCGTCCTTCCTGCTGCAGGCCCAGGCCTCGAAGGCCAAGGTGATCGGCCTCGCCAATGCGGGCGCCGACACCATCAACGCCATCAAGCAGGCACACGAATTCGGCATCGACAAGTCGGGCCAGAAGCTGACCGGCCTGCTGACCTTCGTCTCGGACATCCATAGCCTGGGCCTGGAAACCGCGCAGGGCATCATCATTACCGACAGCTGGTACTGGGATCTCAACGACGAGACTCGCGCCTGGGCCAAGAAATGGTCCGAAAAGATGGGCGGAGGCCGCATGCCGACCAGCGTGCAGGCCGGCGTCTATTCGGCGGTGACCCAGTATCTCAAGGCCATCGACAAGGCCGGCACCGACGAGGCCAAGAAGGTGGTCGACACCATGAAGACCATGCCGGTCAACGACATGTTCGCCAAGAACGGCAAGGTCCGCGCCGATGGCCGCATGGTCCACGACATGTATCTGGTCGAGATCAAGAAGCCGTCCGAGAGCAAATATCCGTGGGATTACTACAAGATCCTGCGCACCATTCCGGGCGACGAGGCTTTCCGTCCGCTCGACAAGGGCAACTGCCCGCTGGTGGCTGGCAAGTAATGCCTCCGCTTCCGGTCCTGATGGGCCAGCTGCTGCTGGGCCTGATCAACGGCGCCTTCTATGCCGTGCTCAGCCTGGGGCTGGCCCTGATCTTCGGGCTGTTGAACATCATCAACTTCGCCCATGGCGCCCAATATATGATGGGCGCCTTCGTGGCGTGGCTGCTGCTGACGGTGACCGGGATCGGCTTCTGGCCGGCCCTGGTCATCAGCCCGATCGTGATCGGAGTGTTCGGCATGGCGGTGGAGCGCACCATGCTCCGCCGTCTCGCCAAGCTCGACCCGCTTTACGGATTGCTGCTGACCTTCGGGATGGCGCTGGTGATCGAGGGTCTGTTCCGCCAGCAATATGGCGTGTCCGGCCAGCCCTATCAGGTGCCTGAGGCACTGCGGGGCGGCATCAATCTCGGTTTCATGTTCCTGCCGATCTATCGCGGTTTCGTGGTGGTCGCCTCTTTAGTGATCTGCCTCGGCACCTGGCTGGCCATCGACAAGACCAAGCTGGGCGCGCTGTTGCGCGCCGCAACCGAAAACCCGTCGCTGGTGCGCGCCTTCGGCGTCAATGTGCCGCTGATGATCACCGCCACCTACGGCTTCGGCGCCGCCTTGGCCGGCATCGCCGGCGTGCTGGCCGCCCCGGTCTATGCGGTCAATCCGCTGATGGGCTCGAACATCATCATCATCGTCTTCGCCGTGGTGGTGATCGGCGGCATGGGCTCGATCCTCGGCTCGGTGCTGACCGGCTTCGGGCTCGGTTTGATCGAGGGCCTGACCAAGGTGTTCTATCCCGAAGCCTCCTCGACGGTGATTTTCGTCATCATGGCCATCGTGCTGCTGGTCAAGCCGGCCGGCCTGTTCGGAAAGGCGTCTTGAGATGAAGAGCCGCCTTCCCGTCGCCATCCTGGTTCTCGTCCTGGCGCTGGCTGCCCCCTTCGGGATCTATCCGATCTTCCTGATGAAGGCGCTGTGCTTCGCGCTGTTCGCGGTCGCCTTCAACCTACTGCTGGGCTATGGCGGGCTGCTGTCCTTCGGACACGCCGCCTTTTTCGGCATGGCCTCCTATGTCACCGGCCACGCCATGACCCAATGGGGCACGACGCCCGAGATCGCCATCCTGGCCGGCACCGTCATGGCCGGGCTGATGGGACTGGTGTTCGGCTATATCGCCATCCGCCGCCAGGGCATCTATTTCGCCATGGTCACCCTGGCGCTGGCGCAGATGGTCTATTTCTTCTGCCTGCAGGCGCCCTTCACCCATGGCGAGGACGGCATCCAGGCCATTCCACGCGGCAATCTGTTCGGGGTGATCCCGCTCGACGATCCGCGCACGCTCTATTATTTCGTGCTGGCGGTGTTCGCCGCCGGCTGCTGGATCGTCTGGCGCGCCGTCCATTCGCCTTTCGGCCAGGTGCTGCGCGCCATCCGCGAGAACGAGCCGCGCGCCACCTCGCTCGGCTATCGCACCCGGCACTACAAGCTGATGGCCTTCGTGCTGTCGGCCAGCCTGGCCGGCCTCGCCGGCGGCACCAAGGCGCTGGTGTTCCAGCTCGCCTCGCTGACCGACGTGCATTGGCACACCTCGGGCGAGGTGGTGCTGATGACCCTGCTGGGCGGCATGGGCACCGTGCTCGGCCCGATCGCCGGCGCCTTCGTGGTGGTGATCATCGAAAACAAATTCGCCGATGCCGGCGACTGGGTGACCATCCTGCAAGGCCTGATCTTCGTGATCGTCGTTCTGCTGTTCCGCAAAGGCTTGGTCGGCGAAGCCCTGGATTGGTGGCAACGGAGGAAAGTTACAGCTTCTTGACCATTCTTGCTGCGGCCATTGACCTCGCGCCCATCAGCCCCAAATAGACGCGTGGGGACGAGAGGTAAGCAGCAAGAGAGTAGAGTGTCATGATCCAGCCCGATTTGCCGCCCATCCATCCCGGGGAACAGCTCCGGGAAGAGTTCATGCGGCCGCTCGGACTATCCGCCCTTCGCCTGGCCCGCGACATCTATATGCCGGTCGCCCGGGTCCAGGCGCTGCTTGACGAGGAGCAGCCCGTCACCGGCGAAATCGCCCTGCGTCTGGCCCGCTATTTCCGCACCACGCCGGAATTCTGGCTCAATCTGCAGCGCGACTATGATCTTCGCCGCGCCGTGATCGAGTCCGGCGAGCAGATCCGCAGTACCGTCAGCCCACACGCGGCTTAAGCCCGGTCGACCAGCGTCACAATGTCGCTCATGATCGCGGTCAAATCGTAATCCTTGGGCGTATAGATGCGGGCGCAACCGGCGTCGAGCAGCAGCTTGGCGTCCTCGGGCGGGATGATGCCGCCGGCCACCACCGGCACGTCCAGCCCACTCTTCCGCATCCGTTCGATCACCTCGGTGACCAGCGGCACATGGCTGCCCGACAGGATCGACAGCCCGACCACATGCACGTCCTCGTCCTGCGCCGCATCGACGATCTGGGCCGGGGTCAGCCGGATGCCGTCATAGACCACCTCCATGCCGGCATCGCGCGCCCGCACGGCGATCTGTTCGGCGCCGTTGGAATGGCCGTCCAGGCCGGGCTTGCCGACCAGCATCTTGACCCGGCGCCCCAGCTTGCCGCTGACCCGGTCGACCTCTTCGCGCAGTTTCTCCAGCGGTTCGGCGGCGCTGTTGGACATGGCGCGCCCCACGCCCGTCGGCGCGCGATATTCGCCGAACATGCCGCGTAGGGCACCGGCCCATTCGCCGCCGGTGACGCCGGCATGGGCGCAGGCGATCGACGGCTCCATGATGTTGCGGCCCTCTTTGGCGGCCCGCCTCAGCGTTTCCAGCGCCAGGGCCACGGCGGCGTTGTCGCGCTGCTCGCGCCAGGCCTTCAGCCGCTCGATCTGCTCGGCCTCGGCCTTGGGATCGACGGTCAGGATCGCTCCCTCGCCTGCCGCCAAGGGGGACTCCGCGGTCTCCTGCCAGCGATTGACGCCGACCACCACCTGCTCGCCCGATTCGATGGCGGCGACGCGGCGGCTGTTCGCTTCCACCAGCCTTTCCTTCATGTAGCTGGATTCGATCGCCGTCACCGCGCCGCCCATCTCGTCGATACGCTGCAATTCCTCACGCGCCTGCTCTTTCAGCCCTGCCACGAAACCATCGATCTCCGAAGAACCGTCGAAGATGTCGCCGAATTCCAAGAGATCGGTCTCATAGGCCAGGATCTGCTGCAGCCGCAGCGACCATTGCTGGTCCCACGGGCGCGGCAGTCCCAGCGCCTCGTTCCAGGCCGGCAGCTGCACGGCGCGGGCGCGGGCGTTCTTCGACAGCACCACCGCCAGCATCTCGATCAGGATGCGATAGACGTTGTTCTCGGGCTGCTGCTCGGTGAGACCCAGCGAATTGACCTGCACCCCATAGCGGAAGCGGCGCAATTTCTCGTCCTCGACGCCGTAGCGCTCGAGACAGATCTCGTCCCACAGCTCGGTGAAGGCGCGCATCTTGGAAAGCTCGGTGATGAAGCGGATGCCGGCATTGACGAAAAAGCTGATGCGCCCGACCACCTGGGGAAAATCGGCGTCCGGCACCTGGCCGGACTTCTTCACCCGATCGAGGATCGCCTGCGCCGTGGCCAGGGCATAAGCCAGCTCCTGCTGCGGCGTAGCTCCCGCCTCCTGCAGATGGTAGGAGCAGACATTGACTGGGTTCCATTTCGGCATTTCGCGATAGGTGAAGGCGACCATGTCGGTGGTCAGCCGCAGCGAGGGTTCGGGCGGGAAGATGTAGGTGCCGCGCGACAGATATTCCTTGATGACGTCATTCTGCGTGGTGCCGGCTAGATCCGCCCGCGAAGCACCCTGGGTCTCGGCGGCGGCGACATAGAGCGACAAAAGCCAGGCAGCCGGCGCGTTGATGGTCATCGAGGTGTTCATCTGCCCGAGCGGAATACCGTCGAACAAAGTCCGCATGTCGCCGAGATGGCAGACCGGCACGCCGACTTTGCCGACCTCGCCCTGGGCCAAAGGATGATCGGAATCGTAGCCGGTCTGGGTCGGCAGGTCGAAAGCCACCGATAGGCCGGTCTGGCCGCGCGCCAGATTGGTGCGGTACAGCGCATTGCTCTCGGCCGCCGAGGAATGGCCCGAATAGGTGCGAAAAAGCCACGGTTTGTCCCGCATCACGACCTCTCTCCGGCACGAATAATCACCGAGTATCAACGAGTTGCCGACGAATTTCTTGTTATTAAATTACTGATCAGAAAAATGTCACGCAACAAAACATCATTTTGTGCATTGCGAAAGAAAACGCAAGGCGTTAGCGTAAAACGCAGGATTTCCCGGAGTCACCAGCATGACCGAGTCCGCGAACATCATAGCCTTGCATCCCGAGCAATCGGCGAAGGACCTTTACGAAATCGGTGAAATTCCCCCACTCGGCCATGTGCCGAAGCGCATGTATGCCTGGGCGATCCGCCGCGAGCGGCACGGCCCGCCGGACACCGCCATGCAGTGCGAGGTGGTCGACACGCCCGAGATCGACAGCGGCGAAGTCCTGGTCATGGTGATGGCGGCCGGCGTCAATTACAACGGCATCTGGGCGGCGCTCGGCAAGCCGATCTCGCCCTTCGACGGCCACAAGGCGCCCTATCACATCGCGGGTTCGGACGCTTCCGGCATCGTCTGGGCGGTGGGCGCCAAGGTGAAGCGCTGGAAGGTCGGCGACCAGGTGGTGGTCCATTGCAACCAGGTCGATGGCGACGACGAGGAATGCAATGGCGGCGACCCGATGTTCTCGCCCAGCCAGCGCATCTGGGGCTATGAGACGCCGGACGGCTCCTTCGCCCAATTCACCCGCGTCCAATCCCAGCAATTGATGGAGCGCCCGCGTCACCTGACCTGGGAGGAAAGCGGCTGCTACGTGCTGACCCTGGCCACCGCGTACCGCATGCTGTTCGGCCATCGCCCGCATATCCTGCGCCCCGGCCATAATGTGCTGGTGTGGGGCGCCTCGGGCGGGCTGGGATCGATGGCGATCCAGCTGATCTCGGTGTCCGGCGCCAATGCGATCGGCGTCATTTCCGAAGAGGACAAGCGCAATTTCGTGATGGAGTTGGGCGCCAAGGGCGTCATCAACCGCAAGCAGTTCGATTGCTGGGGCCAATTGCCCGACGTCGACGGCGACCAGGCCGAATTCGCCGACTACATGAAGCGCGTGCGCGCCTTCGGCAAGGCGATCTGGGACTATACCGGCAAGGGCAACGACGTCGATTTCGTCTTCGAGCATCCCGGCGAAGCGACCTTCCCGGTCTCCTGCTTCATCGTCAAGCGAGGCGGCATGGTGGTGTTCTGCGCCGGCACCACCGGCTTCAATCTGACCTTCGACGCCCGGTTCGTCTGGATGCGCCAGAAACGCATCCAGGGCAGCCATTTCGCCAATCTGCTGCAGGCCGCGCAGGCCAACCAGTTGGTGGTCGAACGGCGCATCGATCCCTGCATGTCCGAAGTGTTCTCGTGGGAGGACATCCCCACCGCGCACATGAAAATGATGAAGAACACCCACAAGCCCGGCAACATGGCGGTGCTGGTCCAGGCCAAGAAGCCCGGCCGCCGCACCCTGGAAGATTGTATCGAGGGATGACCATCCTGAGCGAAACCCTGCTGTCCGACTGCCAGGAGGCGCTGCAGGCCGCCCGCGCCCTGCTGGACGAGGCGAAAAGTACCGTCGCCGCCAAGGTCGAAGCCAATGGCCTGGAGACCGAGCAGGTCGCCGCCCACGGCCTGGCCTGGTACGCCACCAGTGTCGAAGGACTGACCCAGATGCTGCGCTGGGCCAAGGGCTTGCAGGAAAACGGCAAGCTCGGCGAGTTGGAACAGCTGATGCTGGGGGCCGCCTTCGGGGAATATCTCAACCAATTGGCCGGCGGCGTGCCGATGAGCCAGGTCGAGTTGGTCCGCCCGGCCGATCTCGGGCTCGACCAATTGCCGCACGCGTTTTCCGCCCCCGCGATCAGCCGCCTGCGCCGCGACGGGCGCGGCCCCGCGGCCCTGAAGCGCATCGCCGCGCTGATCGAGGAAACCGGACATTTCGGCCACGACCATCTCGACGACGAGATGCTGCCGCTGATCCGCGACCAATTCCGCCGTTTCGCCGACGAGCAGGTGTCGCCCTATGCCCATGACTGGCACCTGACCGACAGCCTGATCCCCCTGCCGGTGGTCGAGCAGATGGCCGAACTCGGCGTGTTCGGCCTGACCATCCCCGAAGCCTATGGCGGGCTCGGCCTGTCGAAGATGGCCATGTGCGTGGTGACCGAGGAATTGTCGCGCGCTTATATCGGCGTCGGCTCCTTGGGCACCCGTTCCGAGATCGCCGGCGAGCTGATCCGCCTGGGCGGCACCGAGGCGCAGAAGAAGAAATATCTGCCCAAGCTGGCCAGCGGCGAGATCCTGCCGACAGCCGTCTTCACCGAACCCGACACCGGCTCGGACCTCGGCTCCTTGCGCACCCGCGCCGTGGCCAGGGGCGACGAGTATGTGGTGACCGGCGCCAAGACCTGGATCACCCACGCCGCCCGCACCGACCTGATGACCCTCTTGGTCCGCACCGATCCCGCGAGCCACGATTGGAAAGGCCTGTCGATGCTGCTGGCCGAGAAGCCGCGCGGCAGCGAGGAGGATCCCTTCCCCGCCGCCGGCATGAGCGGCGGCGAGATCAAGGTGCTGGGCTATCGCGGCATGAAGGAATATGAGCTCGGCTTCGACGGTTTCCTCGTGCCGAAGGAGCAATTGCTGGGCGGCATCGAGGGCCAGGGCTTCAAGCAGCTGATGGCGACGTTCGAGTCCGCGCGCATCCAGACCGCGGCGCGCGCCGTCGGGGTCGCCCAATCGGCGCTCGAACACGGCCTGGCCTATGCCCGCGAGCGCAAACAGTTCGGCAAGGCTCTGGCCGCCTTCCCGCGCGTCCATGGCAAGCTGGCCTGGATGGCGGTCGAGACCATGATCGCCCGCCAGCTGACCTATTTCGCCGCGCGAGAGAAGGATGGCGACCGCCGCTGCGACATCGAGGCCGGCATGGCCAAGCTGCTGGCCGCCCGCGTCGCCTGGTCGAATGCCGACAACGCGCTGCAGATCCATGGCGGCAACGGCTATGCCGAGGAATATGCCATCAGCCGCGTCCTGTGCGACGCCCGCATCCTCAACATCTTCGAGGGCGCGGCGGAAATCCAGGCGCAGGTGATCGCGCGGGGATTGTTAGCTCCCCGTAACTAACTCGGAGGCGACCAGCCGCGCGATGTCCTCCATCGCCTTGTTGCGGTCGTCCAGCGACGCCGGGCTGTCGGTCAGATAAGCGGCGATCAAGAGCGGCTTGCGTCCCGGCGGCCAGGCGATGGCGACGTCGCAGGTCGAACCGTGCTCGCCCATGCCGGTCTTGTCGCCGACCCTCCACTCTTTCGGCAGGCCGGCGCGCAGCTTGTTGACGCCGGTGTGGCATTTCACCATCGAATCCGCCAGCAACGCCCGCGACGGCTCGCTCAGCGCATTCTGCATCAGCAGCACGCCCAGATCGTTGAGCATGGCCGCGGGCGTGGTGGTGTCGCGCGCATCGCCCGGCGTCGCCTCGTTGAGGAAGGGCTCGATGCGGTCTAGATGGGTGGATTTGTCGCCCAAGGTGCGGGCGAACAGGGTCAGGGCGCCGGGGCCGCCGATCGAGGAGAGCAGCAGGTTGGCCGCCGTATTGTCGCTGTCGATCAACGCGCCGGCCAGGGCCTCGGCGACGGTCATCCGGCCTTTCGGCAACAGCACTTTGGCCAAAGGCGCGTAATCCTGCATGTCGGCCTGGGTCAGCGGAATGGCGCGGTCGAGCTGTTCGCTGCCCTTGTCGACTTTCGCCAAGACCGCGCCGGCGAGCAGCAGCTTGAAGGTGCTGCACATCGGGAACAGATTGGCCGAGCGGTAATCGATGCGGCGATCGCTTTCCATGTCGAGGGCGGCGACGCCGAGCCTGCCGCCGACATTCCCCTCGATTTCCCGCAGCCGAGTTTGCGGATCGGCTTCCACCGCCGGCAGACGCGAACTGGCCAAGGCCAGCGACGCGCCGATCAACAGGCTGCGGCGCGACGGGAAAAACGGCATGGAACTCTCCGAGACGATTGTCTCAGTTATCTGAGGGACGGCTCAGCCGTCTTCAAGGTGGAACAGGGCGGCCGAACCGAACAGGCTGGCCACGGCGGTCGGCGCCCAGGCGGCCAGGCTGGCCGGCAGGGTCTGCGACAGGCCGAGCGCGTAGATCACCTTCGAGAAGAAATAGAACACGAAACCGGCCACCACCCCGCCGACGACGCGGGCCAGGATGCCGCCCGAGCGCAGATTGGGCTTCAGCGAAAACACCGCCGCCACCAGCACCATCGCCAGCAGCAGCAGCGGCGACGCCAGCAGGGATTGGTAGTAAAGCTTCTGGCGTCCGGCCGAGAAGCCCGTGCTTTCAAAGAAGTGGATGAAGCCCGGCAATTGCCAGAAGGACATGGTTTCGGGCGTGGCGAAATTGTTCTCCACCCGGGCCATGGTCAGCTGGGTGGTGAACTCATAATGGTCGAAATGCTCGACCGGCACGCCCGGCTTGAACAGATTGGCGTCCTGCAGGCGGAATTGGCCGTCCTTCAACGCCCCGGTCTTCGCCTCGATGCCGTAGAGGAAATGGGTGTCGGGATCCGAGACATAGATGCTGACCTGGCGCAGCAGCAGATCGAACCCCTCCTGCCGCACGCCGGCGGCATGCAGCACCAGCTGGTCGTTGGCATGGGTCTCGCGCAGCCACAGCCCGGTCTCGCCGACCAGCAGCGGATTGCCGTTATTGCGCATCAGCATGGTGTCTTCGAGCTTCTGATAGCGCTTGAAGAGCGTCGCCGCCAAGGGATTGAAGGCGGCGACGTTGAACACGCCGATCACCAGCGCCACCAGCAGCACCGGCGTCAGGAACTGCCACGCCGAAATGCCCGCCGAGCGCGCGACGACCAATTCTCGCGACCGCGTCATGTTCCAGAAGGTGATCATCGCCCCGATCATCACCGCGAAAGGCAGGATCACCTGAACCGTGGTCGGCAGCTTGAACAGCGCCATTTCGAGGATAACCGACAGGCCAGCGTCGCCATGGGTGGCGGCGCGGCGCAGCAACTCGACCGCGTCGAACAGATAGATCAGCCCCATGATCACGCCGAGCGCGCCGAAGAAGGCGCCGGCGAAGCGGCGGCAGATATAGAGACTGAGCGAAAGCGAAAAATGCATGCAGCCGGTTTACCGGAGTGCGGCGGGCCCGGCAAGATTCACGTGGCCTGAACGCCTCTCGACCCTGGCGAAAGGGAGGTCCGGCGCGTTAGTCTCGGCGAACTGACATAAAGAACGGGACGGAAGATGGTTCAGCTGACGCGGATTTACACACGGGGCGGAGACAAGGGCGACACCAGCCTGGGCGACGGCTCGCGCGTGCCGAAGGACGATCTGCGGGTAGACGCCTATGGTACCGTCGACGAAGCCAACGGCACGGTCGGGCTCGTGCGGCTCCATTGCGCCGATCTGCCCGACCTCGACGCCATGCTGGGGCGCATCCAGAACGATTTGTTCGACCTCGGCGCCGATCTCTGCGTACCCGGCGGGTCGCACAAGGACGAGGGCGCGCTCCGTGTCGTGCAAAGCCAGATCGACCGGCTGGAAGCGGAAATCGACGCCATGAACGACAAGCTGTCGCCGCTGAAAAGCTTCATCCTGCCGGGCGGCACGCCGGCGGCGGCGCATCTGCACCTGGCCCGCACGGTGGTGCGCCGGGCCGAGCGGCTGCTGTGCGCCCTGGCCCGCGAGGAGACGGTCAATCCGCTGGCGATCGCCTATCTCAACCGCCTGTCCGACCATCTGTTCGTCGCCGCCCGCCATGCCAACAAGGACGGCGCCGACGACGTCCTTTGGGTGCCCGGTGGGAACCGGTGACATCCCATTGTTTCCGGCCCTACAGGAAAAAATTCAACACTGTTGAGCAATTGACAGCCGGACAGACCGCTCATAAGGTGCGGTGCAACACGCGCGTAAAGCCGTCGTTTCTGGAGGAAAGATGAAGGTTCTCGTCGCAGTCAAACGGGTGGTCGACTTCAACGTCAAGGTTCGCGTCAAGGCGGATGGATCGGGCGTCGAAACCGCCAATGTGAAATTCTCGATGAACCCGTTCGACGAGATCGCCGTCGAAGAGGCCGTCCGCCTCAAGGAAGCCGGTAAGGCCACCGAAGTCGTCGTCGTCTCGATGGGCCCGGCCCAGTGCCAGGAAACCCTGCGCACCGCTTTGGCGATCGGCGCCGACCGCGCCATCCATGTGGTGACCGACGCCGAGCTGCAGCCGCTGGCCGTCGCCAAGATGCTGAAGGCCCTGGTCGCCAAGGAAAATCCGGACCTCGTCATCCTCGGCAAGCAGGCCATCGACGACGACAACAACCAGACCGGCCAGATGCTGGCGGCGCTGCTGGGCTGGCCCCAGGGCACCTTCGCCTCGAAGGTCGAGATCGACGGCGGCGCGCTGACCGTGACCCGCGAAATCGACGGCGGCCTGGAAAAGCTGGGCCTGACCCTGCCGGCCATCGTCACCACCGACCTGCGCCTCAACGAGCCGCGCTACGCTTCGCTTCCCAACATCATGAAGGCCAAGAAGAAGCCGCTCGACAGCACGACGCCCGCCGATCTCGGCGTCGATCCGGCCCCGCGCCTCGTCACCATCAAGGTCGAGGAACCCGCGGGCCGCAAGGCCGGCATCAAGGTCGGCAGCGTGACCGAGCTGGTAGCGAAGCTGAAGAACGAAGCGAAGGTGATTTGAGATGAGCGTCCTGGTTGTTGCCGAACACGATAATTCGCATCTGAAGCCCGCCACTCTCTCCGCCATCGCCGCCGCCGCCCAATTGGGCGAGGTCACCGTGTTGGTCACCGGGCATAATTGCCAGGCCGCCGCCGACAATGCGGCGAAGGCCGAAAAGGTCGCCAAGGTGCTGCTGGCCGAGGATCCGGCTTACGAACATGGCCTGGCCGAGCCGGTCTCGCTGCTGGTCGCCGCCCAAGCCAAGAATTTCGCCGCGGTGCTGGCGCCTGCCACCACCTTCGGCAAGAACGTGATGCCGCGCGTCGCCGCCTTGCTGGACGTGGCGCAGATCTCCGAGATCGTCGCCATCCAGGGCGCCGACACCTTCGTCCGCCCGATCTATGCGGGTAATGCGCTGGCTACCGTCAAGAGCAGCGACGCCATCAAGGTGATCACCGTCCGCGCGACCGCCTTCGATGCGGTCGCGGCGACCGGCGGTTCCGCCTCGGTCGAGAAGATTTCGGCCGCTGAGAATCCCGGCAAGTCGAAGTTCATCGACCAGCAGCTGTCGAAGTCCGAGCGCCCCGAGCTGACTTCGGCCCGCGTCGTCGTTTCCGGCGGCCGCGGCATGGCGTCCTCCGACAATTTCAAGCTGATCGAAGCGGTCGCCGACAAGCTGGGCGCCGCGGTGGGTGCTTCGCGCGCCGCCGTGGACAGCGGCTATGCCCCCAACGATTTCCAGGTCGGCCAGACCGGCAAGATCGTCGCCCCCGAGCTTTACGTCGCGGTGGGCATCTCGGGTGCCATCCAGCACCTGGCCGGCATGAAGGACAGCAAGGTGATCGTCGCCATCAACAAGGACGAAGAAGCGCCGATCTTCCAGGTCGCCGATTACGGCCTGGTGGCCGATCTGTTCCAGGCCCTGCCGGAACTGGCCAGCGAACTGGGTAAATAAGTACTCCTGAGGAGTCCATAATGATCGAGACGGTGGGAGTTATCGGGGCCGGACAGATGGGCAATGGCATCGCCCAGGTCCTGGCCCAGGCGGGCTGTACGGTTCGCCTGCTGGATTTGAACGAAGCGGCGCTGCAGAAGGGCCTGGCCACGGTTGGCAAGAACCTCGACCGGCTGATCGCCAAGGGCAAGCTGGACGATGTCGGCAAGGCCGAGGCCCTGCGGCGCATCACCCCCGTCACCGAATATTCCAAGCTGGCCGATTGCCAGCTGGTCATCGAGGCGGCGACCGAGAACGAGCAGGTCAAGAAGCAGATCTTCGCCCAGCTCTGCCCGGTGCTGCCGCCCGACGCGCTGATCGCCACCAACACCTCCTCGATCTCGATCACCCGGCTCGGCGCCTCGACCGACCGCCCCGGCAAGTTCATGGGCATGCATTTCATGAACCCGGTGCCGGTGATGCAGCTGGTCGAGCTGATCCGCGGCATCGCCACCGCCGAGGACACCTTCGCCACCGTCAAGGAACTGGTGACCCGCCTCGGCAAGAGCGCCGTCGCGGCCGAGGACTTCCCCGCCTTCATCGTCAATCGCGTGCTGCTGCCGATGATCAACGAAGCCGTCTACACCCTCTATGAGGGCGTCGGCTCGGTGGACGCCATCGACACCGCCATGCGCCTGGGCGCCAACCATCCGATGGGTCCGCTGGAACTGGCCGACTTCATCGGGCTCGATACCTGCCTGTCGATCATGCAGGTGCTCTATGACGGGCTGGCGGACTCGAAATATCGCCCCTGCCCGCTGCTGGTGAAATACGTCGAAGCCGGCTGGCTGGGCCGCAAGACCGGCCGCGGTTTCTACGATTACAGCGGCGAGAAGCCCGTCCCGACTCGGTAAGTGACTTTCGTCGAAGGGCGGCGGCCCTATCTTCTGCTGATCCTGCTGTGCCTGGCGCTTTATGTGCCGGGCTTGGCCAGCCTGCCGCCGATCGACCGCGACGAATCGCGCTTCGCCCAGGCCTCGAAACAGATGATCGAGACCGGCGATTATGTCCGCATCCAGTTCCAGGGCGAATCGCGCGCCAAGAAGCCGGCCGGCATCTATTGGATGCAGGTGGCCGCCGCCGACCTGACCCACCATCCCGAAGCCATCTGGTCCTATCGCCTTCCCTCGGTGCTGGGCGCGATCCTCGCCGTGCTGATGAGTTTCGCCTTCGGGCAGAAGCTGGTCGGACGGATGGGCGCGCTGCTGGGCGCCGGCTTGCTGGCCGCCTGCTTCCTGCTGGTTTCCGAGGCACACCAGGCCAAGACGGACGCCATGCAGCTGGCCAGCGTCGTGCTGGCCCAAGGCGCGCTGGCGCTGTTCTATCTCGAGCGCGAGAAACGGCCCGGCTGTGGTCCGGCCATGCTGTTCTGGCTGGCGCAAGCGATCGGCATCCTGATCAAGGGACCGGTGGTGCCGATGATCAGCATCCTCACGATCCTAACCGTTTCTATTTCCGACCGTTCCTGGTCCTGGCTCAAGGGATTGCGTCCGCTGCCGGGCCTGGTCCTGGTCGCCGTCATCGTCGCTCCCTGGGCCTGGGCGATCAGCCATGCGACGCAAGGCCAGTTCATCGGCACCGCCGTCAAGACCGACCTGCTGCCCAAGCTTTTGGGCGCCCAGGAAAACCACGGCGCGGCGCCCGGCACCTATCTCGCTTTGATGCTGGCGACCCTGTGGCCCGCCTCGCTGCTCGTGGTGCCTGCTCTGCCGATGGCGTGGAAACGGCGCGGCGAACCGGCGGTGCGCTTCCTGCTGGCCTGGATCGTGCCCAATTGGCTGATGTTCGAGGCCATTCCGACCAAGCTGCCCCATTACATCCTGCCGGTCTATCCGGCCCTGGCGCTGCTGGCCGGCATGTGGCTGGCCGGGGGCTATAAGGTGCGGACCTGGCACAAGATCCTGGCCCTGCTGTGGGGCCTGATCGGCACCGCTTTGGCCGCCGCCCCCGTGGTGGCGCCCAAACTGCTCAAGCTGGATTTCATCCCGGCCTTCTATCCCTTTGCCGCCATCATGCTGATCGCCGCCTGGGCGCCTGTCGTCACTCTGTGGCGCGGACAGACTCAGCGGGCGGCGATGCAGGCCGTGGTCACCGCGGTGATCGCTTTTTCCAGCCTGTTCGCCATTGTCGCCCCGCGCCTCTATCCGATGTGGGTCGGGGTGCGCATCGCCGCCGCGGTTCCTGCCGGGACGCCGCTGGCCTCGGCCGGCTATCACGAACCCAGCCTGGTGTTCCTGCACGGTACCGGCACCCGGCTGACCGACGGCGGCGGCGCCGCGCAATTCCTGCTCGACACCCCCGGCGCCTGGGCGGCCATCGAGGCCTCGGCGCAGGCGGACTTCCTCGCCAAACTGGCCGGAACCGGGCGCGAAGCCGTATCGGTGGGAGAAATCGACGGCTTCAACTATTCCCGCGGCCGACCGGCTCATGTCACTCTGTGGCAGTTGAAGGAGGGGGAATGATGATTTTCCGCACCATGCTGCTGATGACCGCCTTGGCGGCTTCCCCAGCATTTGCCGCCCAGCCACCGGTATTGCCGCTCAGCGACGTCGAACAGGCCGAACCGGCGCTGCTGCCGATTCTTCCCCTGCGCGACCGCGCCAAGGTCGAGAATGAGATCCTGGCCGACCGGCTGAACACCATCATCCCCGCGCTGATGCGCGGCCAGGGCATCGACATGTGGGTGCTGGTGGCCCGCGAATATTTCGAGGATCCGGTGGTCGCCACCATGCTCGACGCCGAAAGCCTGCATGCGCGGCGCCGCACCATCCTGATCTTCTTCGATCCCGGCGCCGGCAAGCCCATCGAGCGCCTGACCGTCAGCCGCTACGAGCTGGGCGGCCTGTTCCAGCCGGCCTGGTCGCCGGAGAAGCAGCCCGACCAATGGAAGCGGCTGGCCGAACTGATCCAGGCGCGCGACCCGAAGAAAATCGCCATCGATACCTCAGCGCTGACCGCCTTCGCCGACGGCATGACCGCCAGCCAATATGACGAACTGCGCGCCGCTTTGCCGCAGACCTACCGCGACCGCCTGGTCTCGGGCGAGGGACTCGCCGTCGGCTGGCTGGAAACCCGCACGCCGAAGGAAATGGCGATCTATCCCGGCATCGAGCGCATCGCCCATTCCTTGATGGCCGACGCCTTCTCGCGCAAGGTGATCACCCCGGGCAAGACCACCACCGACGACGTGGTTTGGTGGTATCGCCAGCGCATGTCCGACCTCGGCCTCTCCACCTGGTTCCATCCGTCGGTCGGCATCCTGCGCCGGGGCGAGAAGGACGTGCTGGAGGGTGACGCGGTGATCCAGCCGGGCGATTTGCTGTGGACCGATTTCGGCATTACCTATCTGCGCCTCAACACCGACACCCAACATCTGGCCTATGTGCTGAAGCCGGACGAGACCGAGGCGCCGGCCGGACTGCGCGCCGGGCTCAAGGCCGCCAACGGCGTGCAGGATGCGCTGCTGTCCTCGTTCAAGCTCGACGCCACCGGCAATGAAGTGCTGGCCGCCGCGCGCGCCAAGGCGATCGCCGCCGGGCTCAACCCGTCGATCTATTCCCATCCGCTGGGCTATCACGGTCATGCCGCCGGCCCGGCCATCGGCTTTTGGGACAATCAGAAGGGCGACGAACGCGGCCAGTTCCGCATCCACGCCAACACCGCCTGGTCGATCGAACTGGCCGCCACCCGTGCCGTGCCGGAATGGGACGGCCAGGAGGTCACTTTCCGCGCCGAAGAGAACGCCTTTTTCGACGGAAAGGCCGTGCATTTCATCGATGGCCGCGAGACTGAGCTGCGACTTATCAAGTAAAGCCGCATTTCTTGTACGAAAAGGCGGTTGTTTGCCTAAAAGACACCCGTCTTTGCCGTTGAGAGAACAGTACGGAATGCTATCGTCTCCCTGACCTGACAGTCATCGGAGACTTGCCATGCGCCGTACATCCGGGTTCTTCGCCTTGACATTGGGGCTTCTTGCCGCCGCCGTTTCCGGCGGTGCCTGCGCGGCGGGCGATCCGGCCGCCGGCAAGGCCTCCTTCGCCGACCAATGCTCGAGCTGCCACACCATCGATCCCAACACCAACGGCTTCGGTCCATCGCTCAGCGGCGTGGTCGGGCGCCATGCCGGTTCGGTGGCCAATTTCGCCTATTCGCCGGCAATGGCCAACGCCAAGCTGGTCTGGACGCCGGCCGACATCGACGCCTTCCTGACCTCGACCACCAACAAGGTGCCCGGCACCTCGATGCCGGTGGCGATCCCCGATCCCGCCTTGCGCGCCAACATCATCGCCTATCTGGAGACGCTGAAAGCGCTGCCGCCGCTGAAGGCGGCCAACGCCGCGCCTGCGGCGCTGAAGCAGGGGCCGACCGACGCGGAACTGGCCAACGCAGCCAAGGACACCAAGAGCTGGCTCTATGCCAGCAAGGATTATAGCGGCCAGCGCTATGTCGAGTTGAAGCAGATCACGCCGGCCAATGCTTCGCAGCTGCGCCCGGCCTGCCTCTATCGCTCGGCCGCCTCGGGCTCCACCCAGACCAATCTGCTGGTCTATGAAGGGGTGATGTATTTCACCATCGACGAGGCGACGGTGGCGATCGACGCCGCCACCTGCCGCGAGAAATGGACCTATAGCTGGGCGATCAAGGACCGCGCCTTGTCCAAGGCCAATCGCGGCGTGGCGCTGAAGGATGGCCGCGTCGTGCGCGGCACGCCCGACGGCTATCTGATCGCGCTGAACATGAATGACGGCTCGCTGATCTGGTCGCAGAAGATCGCCGACGCCGGATCGAGCCAATATCTCTCGATGCCGCCGCTGATCTACAAGGACATGGTGATCTACGGCCCCGCCGGCGCCGATTGGGGCGCCAAGAACTGGATCGCCGCCTATAAGCTGGACACCGGCGAGCAGGTCTGGCGCTTCAACGAGATCCCCGACGCCAATGAAGGCGGCGCCGACAGCTGGAAGGATGCCCAAGCCCGCGAGCATGGCGGCGGCAGCCTGTGGACGCCGCTCTCCTTCGACGACAAGGCCGGCATCGTCTATGTGCCGGTCGGCAATCCGGCGCCGGACTTCGACAAGGATGTGCGCGCCGGCGGCGGCGACCTCTACACCGACTCGGCGGTGGCGCTCGACGTCAAGACCGGGCGGTTGCTGTGGTTCCACCAGTTCGTCCCCGACGACGACCATGACCGCGACCTCAGCCAGGTCAGCCCGCTGTTCGACGCCACCATCGGCGGCAAGAAGCGCAAGCTGATCACCGTGGCCGGCAAGGACGGGCTGCTGCGCGTGCTCGACCGCGACAGCCACGACCAGCTCTACGAGGTCGAGATCACCTCGCGCACCGACTGGGACAAGTCGCCGACGGTGGAAGGCGTGCATTCCTGCCCCGGCCTGCTGGGCGGGCTGGAATGGAACGGCCCGGCTTATAGCCGCGCCACCAACACCCTGTTCGTCGCCACCGTCGATTGGTGCGGCACCTTCCGCAAGGGCGCCGAGCCGGCCAAGTTCACCCAGTTCTCACACTACTACAACGGTGCGGTGACGCCCGATCCGCGCGAACAGTCGCGGGGCTGGCTGCAGGCGCTCGACGCCTCGACCGGCAAGCCGCGCTGGAAGGAGCAATGGCCGACGCCGCTGGTGGCCGGCATCACTGCCACCGAAGGCGGCGTGCTGTTCACCGGCGACCTCAACGACAATTTCCTCGCCATCGACGAGAAGACCGGCAAGACGCTGTACAGCTTCAATACCGGCGGCTCGATCGGCGGCGGGGTGATCTCGTACGAGGTCAACGGCAAGCAATATGTCGCCACCACCTCGGGCGTGGTGTCGGGCTTCTTCGGCGGCAACGGGCCGTCGGCGGTAGTGGTGTTCTCGCTGCCTTAAAGCAGCGCAAGCACCTTCTCGACCGGCCGGGCGAGGGTCACTCCCTTGGGGGTGACCACCACCGGCCGCTCGACGAGGATCGGGTTCGCCACCATGGCGTCGAGGATCGCCTCGTCGCCGACGTCCTCATCGAGCAGGCCGAGTTCCTCGGCCAGCGCGCCCTTGGTGCGCATCATCTGGCGCGGACGCACGCCCATCTTGGCGAACAGATCCTTCAGCTGCTCCTTGGCCCAGCCTTCCTTCACATATTCGACCACTTTCGGCTCGAAACCGCGCTCGCGAAGCAAAGCCAGCGTGTTGCGCGAGGTGCCGCATTGGGGATTGTGGAAGATGGTGATCGGGAAATCGGACATGGTTTGCCTTCGTTACTGAATGGGTTGCTGTAAGAGGAAGTTGAAGCGTTTTTCGTACTCAGCGCCGTTCCAGTTCTGCGGCCCTTCGAGCTGCATCACGATGCGGCCCATGCGATCGACCACGAAGCTGGTCGGCAGGCCGCGCAGATTGAGGATTTCCGCCGCCCCGCCATTGGGATCGGCATAGGGCCTCAAGAAGGTCAATTTCTGGCGGGCCAGGGCGGCCTTGACCTGCAGGATGGCGACCGGGTCTTCGTTGACCGGGATGACGATCAGCGGCTTGCCGGGAAAATCGCCCTGCAGATGGTTCAGCGAATCGAGGTCGCGGACGCAAGGCCCGCAGCCGGTCGACCAGAATTCCAGCACGATCACCGCGCCCTTGTAGCGCGACAGATTGAAGGGCAGGCCGCTGCCGTCATTCAGGCGGATATCGGGCATGAAGGGCGGATTGGCGCCGCTATTGTCACCTTGGGCGCTTCCCGATCCGGCGGGAACCATGTAGCTTAGGCCCAGACTTGCGGCGGCCAGCGCCACCTTGAGAAACCAGCCCTTCATGACACCCTTTCCATCGAGAGTACGAAGATGACCAACCCCAGCGTTCCTTCCAGCCAGATCTGGGGAGGCCGTTTCGCCGCCGGGCCGTCTGCGATCATGCAGCGCATCAACGCCTCGATCGATTTCGACAAGCGGCTCTACGCCCAGGACATCGCGGGATCGAAAGCCCACTGCGCCATGCTGGTCAAGACCGGAATCCTGTCGCAGGCCGACGGCGATGCCATTCTGGCCGGACTGGAGCAGATCCGGCAAGAGATCGCCGAAGGGCGCTTTGACTTCAAGCAGTCGCTGGAAGACATCCACATGAATGTCGAGGGGCGCCTGGCCGATCTGATCGGCGACGCCGCCGGCCGGCTGCATACGGCGCGCTCGCGCAACGACCAGGTGGCGACCGACTTCAAGCTGTGGGTCCGAGATACGCTGGACGGCATGGACAAGGCGCTCAAGGATTTGCAATCGGCCCTGCTCGGCCAAGCCGAGACCCACGCCGCCACCATCCTGCCCGGCTTCACCCATCTGCAGGCGGCCCAGCCGATCAGCTTCGGCCATCACCTGCTGGCCTATGTCGAAATGTTCGGCCGCGACCGTGGCCGGGTGCGGGATGCCAGGAAACGCCTCAATGAAAGCCCGCTCGGCTCGGCGGCACTGGCCGGCACCTCCTATCCGATCGACCGCCATATGACGGCCCAGGCCTTGGGTTTCGACCGCCCCTGCGCCAATTCGCTGGATGGCGTCTCCGACCGCGATTTCGCCCTGGAATTCCTCTCCGCCGCCGCCATCGCTTCCGTGCATCTGTCGCGCCTGGCCGAAGAGCTGGTGATCTGGACCACGGCGCAATTCGGCTTCGTGCGCCTGTCCGACGCCTATTCGACCGGTTCCTCGATCATGCCGCAAAAGCGCAACCCCGACGCCGCCGAACTGATCCGCGCCAAGGCCGGCCGCGTGATCGGCGATTTGAATTCGCTGCTGATCGTGATGAAGGGCCTGCCGCTGGCCTATTCCAAGGACATGCAGGACGACAAGGAGCCGGTGTTCGAGGCCGCCGACACGCTGGAGCTGTGCCTGGCCGCGATGACCGGCATGATCGCCGATCTGACGGTCGACAAGGACCGCATGGCAGGCGCCGCCGGCGCCGGTTTCACCACCGCCACCGACATCGCCGACTGGCTGGTGCAGAAGGCCGACGTGCCGTTCCGCCAGGCGCACCACATCACCGGACGCGTGGTGAAATTGGCCGAGGACAAGGGCTGCGGCCTGGAAGACCTGTCGCTGGCCGAGCTGAAATCGGTCGATGACCGCATCGGCGAGGACATCTTCACCCGCCTGTCGCCCGCCGCCTCGGCCGCCAGCCGCACCAGCTTCGGCGGCACCGCGCCGTCGGAAGTGGCCAAGGCCGTCAAAGCCGCCCGGGAGCGTTTCCTATGAACCCGCGCCTTCTCATCCTCGGCCTGACCCTGGCCCTGGCCGCCTGCGGCAAGGCCGGTTCGCCGGTCGTGCCGGGCTCCTCCTTCCCGCATCCCTATCCCAATCCCAAGCTGTCGCCGACCCAGACCGCGGCGCCCGCCGCGCCCGAGGACCAGCCCGGCATGCAGGGCGACGGCAAGAAGGCGCAATTCACCGACAAGGGCAGCTATATCGACCCCTCGGTGAAGGACACCGAATTGCGGCGCAGCAGCGCGGTCTCGGCCGGTTCGACCCTGCCCTTCACCCAGACCACCACGCCGGGCAGCGCCACGCCCTTCAACTCGACCACGGGCATCTCCGGCTCCTCGCCGCTGGGCTCGACCACCGGCACCACCCCGCAAGACGACGAGCCGCCTCAGCCATGAACCATTTCGAGTACCGGGACGGCGAATTGTTTGTCGAGGATGTGCCGATCGCCCGCATCGCCGAGCAGGTCGGCACGCCGTTCTATTGCTATTCCACCGCCACCCTGGCCCGCCATTACCGCGTGCTGCGCGAGGGCTTGGGCGATCTCGACGCGCTGATCTGCTTCGCGGTGAAGGCCAATTCCAACATCGCGCTGATCCGCACCCTGGGCCTGATGGGCGCCGGCGCCGACGTGGTGTCCGAGGGCGAGATGCGCCGCGCGCTGGCCGCCGGCATCCCGCCCGAGCGCATCGTCTTCTCCGGCGTCGGCAAGACCCGCGCCGAGCTGGCCATGGCGCTCGACACCGATATCCTGCAGATCAATGTCGAATCCGAACCCGAGCTGCGCCTGCTCAACGACATGGCGCTGGAGCGCGGCAAAAAGGCGGTGATCGGCCTGCGCGTCAATCCCGACGTCGACGCCCACACCCACGCCAAGATCACCACCGGGCGCAAAGAGAACAAGTTCGGCATCGAATGGACCAGGGCCCCCGACATATTGCGCCTGGCCCATAGTCTGCCGGGCATCCAGCTGGCCAGCATCGCCATCCATATCGGCTCGCAGCTGACCGAGCTGGCCCCCTTCCGCGCCGCCTTCCTCAAGCTGCGCGAATTGGTCGAAAGCTTGAAGAAGGAAGGCATCGTGGTGCCGCGCCTGGATCTCGGCGGCGGCTTGGGTGTTCCCTACGAAGCCACCCGCAACGAGATGCCGCCGCTGCCCGCCGACTATGGCGCGCTGGTCAAGGAAGTGTTCGGCAAGTCCGGCCATTCGCTGCTGCTGGAGCCGGGCCGCCTGCTGGCCGGCAATGCGGGAACCCTGATTTCCCAGGTGCTGTTCGTGAAGAAGGGCGAAAGCCGCAACTTCGTCATTTGCGACGCCGCCATGAATGATCTGGTGCGGCCGGCGATGTATGATGCCCATCACGACATCCGCGCGGTGAGCGAACCGGCGGCCGGCAGCGAGTACGCGCCGTTCGACGTGGTCGGGCCGGTGTGCGAGACCGGCGACACCTTCGCCCGCCAGCGTCCCTTGCCGCCGCTGGCCGAGGGCGATCTGATCGCCTTCGCCACCGCCGGCGCCTATGGGGCGACCATGTCCTCGACCTATAACAGCCGGCCTTTGGTGCCGGAGGTCCTGGTCAAGGGCGACCAGTTCGCCGTGGTACGGGCGCGCCCGACCTACGAGCAGATGTTCTCGCTGGAATCGGTGCCCGAATGGGTGGAGCAAAGCTGAGAAAGACGTGAAAGAAGAGCTGACAGGCTATGCACGCAAGATCACCCGGGCCCGGCTGGTGCTGGGCTGGGAGAGCGGGTGGCGTCTGGCCTGGCCTGTTCCCGCCTGGATCGCGCTGTTTCTTGGCATAGTCCTGCTCGATCTGCTGCCCCGCCTGCCCTCCTGGCTGCACGGCACCCTGCTGGGCAGCTTCGCCATCGGGCTGGTCCTGGCCCTGGCCCGGCTGCGCCATTTCCGCCTGCCCTCGCGCCAGGACGCCCAGCGCCGGCTGGAAGCCGACAGCCATCTGTCCCATCGCCCCCTGAGCCAACTGGACGACCGGCCGGCCGGAACCGCCGACGATCCGGCGACCGAGGGGCTGTGGCGCCTGCAGCGGCAGCGCGGTCTCGCCCTGCTCGCCAAATTGCGCCTTGCGCCCCCTGCTCCCGGTTTACCTGCGCGCGATCCGTTCGGCCTGCGTTTCGCAGCCCTCCTCGTGCTGGCGGTCGGGCTGGCGGTCGGGCGCCACGATCCCGAGGACCGGCTGTATCGCGCCCTCGATCCCGGCATCGATTCCGACACGCCGCCGCCGATCCTGCAGCTTTGGGTGACGCCGCCCTCCTATACCGGCCTGCAGCCGATCATGCTCCGGCCCGGTTATCAGGGCGAGCCGATCCGCATTCCCACCGGCAGCAAGCTGCTGGCCGAGCTGCAAGGCTCCGACCGCGACGCCAAGCTGGCCATCGATGGCGAGCGCCTGCTCTTCGCCCGCCTCGACGCGCTGAGCCAGAAGCTGGAGACCGAGCTGTCGCGCGGCCATGATCTGTCGGTGCGCCTCGGCTGGCGCAGCCTCGGCCATTGGCCCATCATGGTGATCCCCGACCATCCGCCGGCGGTCGCCTTCGTCGATCCGCCCGCCGCCCGATCCGACGGCAAATTGCAGCTGCGCATCGCGGCGCGCGACGATTACGCGGTCGAGGAATTGGGGCTGATCCTGACCCGCCCCGGCGCCGGCGGCGGCGAAAGCGAGATCCGTCTGCCGGGCGGCGGGCAGAAGGAAGTGCTGCTGGATCTTCCGCTCGACCTCTCCGCCCATCCCTGGTCCGGCCTCACCGTCGCACTACGCCCGGTGGCGCGCGACGGGGCGGGACAAAGCGCCGAGGGCGAGACGGTTGAGATGGTGCTGCCCGAACGGCAGTTCCGCCATCCGGTGGCGCGCGCCATCGCCCAAGTGCGCCACCAGCTGGTCGCCGATCCGACCCTGCGCCTGCCAGTGATCCAGGCGATCGTCGGAATCGCCAACCGGCCGGACAGTTGGGGCGGCGATTTGACCGTCTTCCTGCAACTGGCCACCGCGCGGGCGCGGCTGCTGCGGGATCAATCCGACACCGCCATCCCTTCGGTGATCGACATGCTGTGGGCGGCGGCGATTCGCATCGAGCAGGGCGATCTGCAGGATGCCCGCGACGCCGTCGACCAGGCGGCGCAAGCGCTGCAGGACGCGCTGGCCAACGGCGCCTCGGACGCCGAGATCAGCCAGCTGACCCAAGCGCTCAACCAGGCCGTCGCCCGCCTGGTGCAGAGCCTGGCCAAGCAGGCCGGCAACACGCCGCAGCCGCCGACGCGGGGCGGCAATGGCCGGGTGCTGACGCCGCAGCAATTGCAGGCGATGCTGAACCAGCTGAGCGACCTCGCCCATTCCGGCGCCCGCAATGCCGCCAAACAAAGCCTGGAGGCGCTGCGCAGCCTGTTGAGCCAGCTCGCCCCCAATGGCGGCCCGTCGGCCGGCGCCGAGCAGATGGGACAGGGCCTGCAGCAGCTGGAAGAGATGAGCGAAAAGCAGCGAGCCCTCCTCGACCGCGCCTTCCGCCGCACCCAGCAGGGCGGCAGCCAGGAGGGCGCTAAGGCGGATCAGCAGGCCCAGACCGAGCTGCAGAAACAATTGCAGCAGCTTCTCGAACAGAACCCCGCCGCCGCCCAGGCCGCTCCGGCGCTGGGCCAGGCGATGCGCGCCATGGGTCAGGCCGGACAAGCGTTGCAGCAAGGCGAAGGCGAAGCGGCGCAGCAGGCCGAGGGCAAGGCCCTCGACCGCCTGCAGGAAGGCGCCCGCCAGATCGGCCGCGCACTGGAACAGGCGGGCGAAGGCGGCCAGGGCGGCGAAGACGGCACCGATCCGCTGGGCCGCAATTTGTCGGGCAATTCAGGCGGGGCCGACGGAAATGGCGTGAAGATCCCGTCGCAGAGCGACCTCGGCAAGGCGCGGGAAATCCTCGACGACCTCAGGAAGCGCGCCGGCGACGCGGAACGCCCACCGGCGGAGCGGGATTACCTCCGCCGCCTGCTCGACAAATTGTACTGAAAGAGCTTAATGCCCGCCCGATTTCGGGGCGATGAAAGTGACCTCGAAGCGGGTCGCATTGACGTCCGGCTGGTCCAGCGTGACCTTGAAACCGATCGTCGCCTTGCCGTCCAGGGTCGCCTGGGGCGGCGAGATGATCTTTTCCTGCAGCAAAGCGGTGCCGTTATAGAGGGCCAGGCGCAATAGCGGGATCTCGCGCTTCTGCTCGGCGCCGTTGGCGATGACGCCGCGCACGACCAGGACCTCGTTATTGTCCTGCACCAGCCGTTCCGAATTGTAATTGCGGAAGGACAGATCGGCGCCCACCTCGTCGCGGCGCAGGCCCACCGTCTCGTAGAATTTCGACATGCCGGGCCAGCGGTCGATCAGGCGGTCCTGGAAGAAATAGAGCCCCAGCCCGGTGGCGACCAGCACCGTCACCGCACCGACCAGCCACAGCAGGAACGCGCCCTTGCGGCGCGGCAGCGGCTTTTTCGGGCGAGCCGGCGAGAAGACGTCCGGCATCGCTTCCGGATGGCGGGCATTCATCAGCTCGGACATCTTGGCGAAGGGATCGTCTTCGTCGTCGTCCAAATCGTTGCCTTCGCCGGCAAAGCCCAGCTTGTCGATCTCGGCGAGGACCGGATCGTTCTCCAGCATCGCCTCGAACACGGGATCGGGCGCGGGCTCCTTATAATCGGAGCCCGGCGATTCGAGCGGAATTTCGTCGTCGAACGGGCTATAGGAAGAGGGGGCGGGGGCGGTGAAGTCCGGCTCGGGCTCGGCGTCGAACGGCATCGCGTCAGCCATCGTGTCGGCCATCGCCGGGACGGGCGCGTAAGCAGGTTCGGGAGCATGGGCCATGGCGGACGCGCCTTCGCGCCAGACATGCCCGCAGCGCGCGCATCTCATCGCCCGCCCGAGGGCGGCCTCGGGCACCTTGAAATTCGTGCTGCAGTTCGGGCAGGAGACGATCATGAGCCCAACGAGGAATGAGATAATATTTCTGTTATAAGCGTAGGCATGAAACAACACAAGCGCAGGCTGGACGCTGAAGCCGGCCCGTGTAATTCTTTGGATGTTAGGCGCAAGGATTTAGAGCGTGCCGCGGCAAAAATCAAACCGGCAAAACGTGGTTGAATTCGCCGGTGTCGGGGTCAGATACGGCCACGGGCCGGAAATTCTACAAGACATCGAATTCTCCTTGCCCT
>Ga0213872_10000349_pt1 | contig 39016 bp, 31 predicted proteins | sample VelepicomBERX_R2_FD_160071 | JGI IMG/M metagenome (GOLD analysis project Ga0213872, IMG submission 160071) | Rhizosphere microbial communities from Vellozia epidendroides in rupestrian grasslands, the National Park of Serra do Cipo, Brazil - RX_R2 | ecosystem: Host-associated > Plants > Roots >... | reverse complement strand
TGGAACCGGTGCACCCAGCTGGATCGGTGCAGCGCCGACCGACGCTTCGGTGCCGGCCAAGAACTCCTGCACCCCGAGACCCGGCAGCTCGACGTTGCGCACGATGTGTGGCGTGACCAGCAACACGATCTCAGTGCGGATGTCGCTGTCCTGCGCAGCGCCAAACAGCTTGCTGATCAGTGGGATCTCGTTGAGCCCCGGCACGCCCACGTTGGAGCGGCGGTCTTCGCGCTGGATCAGGCCTGCCAGCACATTGGTCTCGCCATCGTGCACGCGCAGCGTGGTCGACGTGTTGCGTGTGCCGAGACGGTAGGCCTGGGTGCCGCTGGCCCGCGTGATGGTCTCCAGAATGTTGGACACCTCCAGGGCCAATTTCATGGACACCTCGTCGTCGACCGAGATCGTCGGCTCGATGTCCAGCTTCAGGCCGACGTCGAGGTAGTTCACCGACTCCGACGTGCCGACATTGGCGGTGGCCATCGTGGTGAAGACCGGTACGCGCTCGCCAATGAGTATCTTGGCCGCTTGCTTGTTGCGCACCCGCACGCGCGGATTGGCCAGCAGGTTGGCGTCTCCCTTGGTGCTGCGCAGCTTGGCCGCCAGAAGCGGGTCGCCGACGTTCAGGCGCACCAGCCCCGAGTTGAAATGGCGGGCCTCCGAGGGCGTCAGGATCCCTGCCGTGCCGGCTGCCCCGATCACACTCGCTGATCCCGAGCTCGGCCAGCTGACGCCCATCTCCAAGAGGCGGTTCACGCTGATCTCCAGGACCTCGAGCTCGAGCATTACTTCGGGCTCGGGCACGTCCTGTGCGGCGACGAGCTTCTCGACAAGGCGAATGACTTCGGCGCTGTCGCGCACCACCATCATGTTGAGCTTGTCGTCGACGACAACGTCCTTGGCCTTGGCGATCGTGTGCACCAAAGCAGCCACCTTGGTTGCATCGGCGTGACTGAGGTAGAAGGTGCGCACGACCATTTCCCGGTACTCGGCGGCCTTGGCCGGCGTATTGGGGTAGATCAGCAGTGTGTCCTCGTCCAGGATGCGGCGGTCGAGCTGGTTGGTGGCCAGGAGCAGGCGCAAGATGTCCTCGACGGGCTTGTTCGAGACCGAGAGCGTCACTCGCTGGTCGATCTTGACGTCCTTGTCGATCACGTAATTGAGGCCCGAGGCTTGCTTCAGCGCATCGAAGACCTGCTGCAAGCTTGCGCCCGCAAAGCTCAGCGTCACCGGCTTGCGATAGCCTTCCTTGAGCTTGGGATAGAGGCCCAGTTCCCTGCCCGTCTGGTCTGCACGCTGGCGCTGCAACGCCTTCATGAGGGTCTCGGCCCTTGCATGCGTGGGGTTCTCCGACAGCACCTGCTGGACGCGCCCGATAGCGCCCTCTGAGTCGCCCCTGCGGGAGAGCACGAGGGCGGACTCGAGCAAGCCCCACTGCCGCTGCGCCGCGTCGACCCGCGCCGCGCCGGCAGCGCCACGCTCGTTGGCCGGGTCGACGATCAGGACTTGGGCATAGGCCTGGCGGGCGGCTTCAAAGTCCCCCGCGTCAGTCGCCAGTTCAGCCTTGCGTACAAGCCCATTGACCGCGCTGTCCCGCTCGCTGAAATACGTCTGGCGGTACTCGACATTCTTCGGATCCTTGTCCACGGCCTCTTTGAGCTTGGCCAGGCCTGGTTCGAGCTTGCCGTCAGCCAGGTCCGAGCGGCCTTCGCGATAGGCCTGGTAACCGGCACAGCTCGTGAGCAGCAGGCAGGCCGCGACGATCAAGGGAAGGTGGTGGAGGCGATGCAACACGATGCTAGGGCTCAGTAAGCAGTGACGCGCCGGCGCCCGCGGGCATCGGCAGGGGAACGTCTCGATTGGTCGGTAGGTGCTTCAACATCACCTGGGAGGGCGTGAGCTTGGCGAAACGGTAGTCGGCAATCACGTCGCCCACATGGGCTTGCTGCACGCCGCGTGGCCCGAGGACAAAGAGGCTCACGCCACTGTCGTCGCGCCAACTGCCGATCACCTGAAAAGGCGGCGGGGGCGGTGGTTCAGGGGGCGGGGGCGGCGGCTTGGGCGCGGGTGGCAGCGGGCCGACAAAGGGAGGGGGTACGACGACCTTGGCCACCTTTGCTTGGGGCGGCGGAGATGCAGGCATCGGGGGTGCCGGCCGGAGACGCGGCGCAAAGGCGTTGCGCGGTTCGTCGCCATCAGCGTCCCGCGTACCGGCGGACCAATCCTCGATTCGCTCCACATCGGCGACCGACACCGCCGCCGAAGCAACGCCAACCTGCGAAGCATTGGCCGCAGGCCGCACGACCGCCGCCACCGTCTCTACTGGAGCCTCCGTCGAAGCCCCTTGCGATGGCGGCGCCCACCAGCGCAGCCCCAGCAAGCCGGCCAGGACGGCCAGTAGCACGTGAAGGCGTCGGCCCTTCATTGGCGCGCTCCCGATGCGAGGTAGATCACGAACGTGAGCTTGGCCTCGACCTCCGGCGCGTCCGCATTCGCTCGGCTGAGCGAGAACTCGCGCAGCGTGAGCGTGGGCGCATCCTGTAGCAGCGCCGTCACGAAGCGGCGCACGTTCGGGTAGGGTCCCTTCAAGACGCAGTGCACCTCAAAACTGGCAGGCGCATCCTCGCTAGGCGCATTGGAGCGGTACTCGGCGCGCGGCCAGCCCAGGCCCTGCTCCAAGGCGGAACGCTGGATCCGCGCGAGCAAGACGGGAATCTCGGCATTGGAGGGCAAGGGCAGGCGCACAGGCCTCGCAGCGGCCGGCATCGGCAACTCGATGGCCGGGCTAGGCTGCGCAATGGACGCCCCGTCTCGTTGCTGCGCCCGCCAAGCCGTCCCGAAGACGAGGGCCGCCGCAGCCAAACACACGAGGCCCACCAGGCCGGTGGCCCCGAGTCGCTGGTGGACACGCGCGGCGATCACCCAGGCTCGCATCTTCATCAACGGCTCATTCATCGCCCGATCCTTCATCGGCCACTCCATTGGGTGACGACTTTGAAGCGGACCGTCGGTCGCGCCGGATCATTGCCTGTCTCATGCGAACGCAGCTGCGCCGGCCCGAGCAAGCCCTCTTCGTCGAGCGACTGCACATAGGCCAGGGCACTCTGGAAATCCGGCGCCTCGGCCTCGATCTGGATTGCGCCGGTGGCCGGATCGATGGACAGCGACAGCAGATAAACGGGTGGCGTGGTGACGCTTTCGATCAGGCGCAAGGTCGGCAGCCAGGGCTGGCGCAGCACGGGCGCGATGCGCCGCATGCGCTGCTGGTCCGGCGTCAAGGGCACCGGGCGCTCGGCCTCTTGGCGCCGGCGTTGTGCCGCGTCCCATTGCGCATGGGTTGCCTCCTCGCGTTCGGCGCGCTTGGCAGTCCAGACTCGATCCATCCAAAGCGATAGAAACAGCGCCACGACACCCAGCGCCAACAGGACGACACCGACCGGCGACACGCGCCTGGGGTGCAGGAAATCGATGCGCACCGCGCTCATGCCGCCACCGATTCCCAAGGAGCAGACCAACCGGCCGTGACGACGCAGACTTCTGGATCGCTCAGGCCATGCCGACGCGCCTCGATGCCGGCGAGCCGATTGCTGAAGGCCTCGTCCTGGGGCAACGGAGTCGCCGCGTTCAAGCTCACCACCCGGCCCTGCTCGAGCCGGGCCAGCACCCCTCGATCCTGCTCCAACCAGAGCCACCAACTCTCATGTCGACCCCCGCCCCGTTCGTCACGCCGCCCCTCGCGTCGGCCGAGCCGCCGACCGAGCTGTTGCGCGCCCCATTGGAAGGCCGGTTGCATCGACGCCAGCTTGTGCCCGGTGGCGCCGGCGGTATCGACGATGACCCGTCGCACATCCGGCGCCAGCCCGAAGCCCAAGGCCTGCGAATCGCCAGGCCGGTAGTCGAGCTGCAGCGACCAGTCGTCCATCGAACCCTGTATTGGCCCCTGCATCGGCCCTTGGTTCTTTCCGTAAAGCTCGGTCAGCCGATGACGCAGCAGCGCCTGCAGTTTCGCGGCAGATTGCGGTTGCTCTCCAACAGCCAGCAGCATCAGCGGCAGCCAGGCGGACTCCAGCACGACGTCCAGTGGAGCGCCAACGCTGGCGCTGAGCAAGGATTGCAATGCGGCACCGAGCGCTTCGGGTCTCATGCCTTCCCCGTCTTCGATCGCTCGTTGATCCTGCAACACCAAACCTTGCTCGCTCGGCCGCCACCGTTCCACGCGCTCGCGGCCGATTCGCAGGACATCGCGCCGGCGTTCAAACGGCCACACGGTCGACCTCCTCAGGCGTGGTGTGGCCTCGCAAGGCTGTATCGATGGCCAAGGCGCGCAAGCTGCGCCAGCCGCCGCGCGCGGCCTCGGTCTGGATTTGTGCCTGCGGCGCCCGGGCGGAGACCAGGGCTTTCAAGGCCGGTGTGAGCTGCAGCAATTCCCCCAGAGCCAGTCGGCCTGAGTAGCCGGTGCCACGGCAGTGCTCGCACCCACGGGCTCGCATCAGCTTGGGGGCCATCGCAAGGCGCTCAATGGCCAGATGCCAGTCCTCGCTCAGCGCCGGCTGACCCAACAGGCTGACCTCTTCCGCACAGTGCTGGCACACGCGTCGCAGCAATCGCTGAGCCAGGACGCCATTGATGGCCGACGCAAAGGTGTAGGCATCGATACCGAACTGCTCGAAGCGGCCCACCACATCGAACACAGTGTTAGCGTGCACAGTGGTGAACACCAGGTGACCGGTGAGCGCGGACTGCACGGCGATTTGTGCGGTCTCGGCGTCGCGGATCTCGCCAACGAGAATCTTGTCCGGGTCGTGGCGCAGGATTGAGCGAAGTCCGCGCGCGAAGCTCAGGCCCTTGCGCTCATTCACTGGGATCTGCAGCACACCTGGCAGCTGATACTCCACCGGGTCCTCGATCGTGATGATCTTGTCGCGCGACAGATGGGTCTCGGCGATGGCGGCATATAGCGTTGTCGTCTTGCCAGAGCCCGTGGGACCGGTCACGAGCAACATGCCATGCGGCTTGCGGCACAGGGCTTTGAGGGCTTCCGCCGAGTCCTCGTCGAAGCCGAGCTTGGCCAGCGTCAGGCCCGACAGGCTCTCGGCCAGGTGCTGGCGGTCAAGGATGCGCAGCACGGCATCTTCGCCGTGGACGCTGGGCATGATGGACACGCGCACGTCGACCGCGCGGCCGGCGTAAGCGATTTGCAGGCGGCCATCTTGCGGCACGCGGCGCTCGGCGATGTCGAGCTGGGCCATGACCTTGATGCGACTGATGGCCTGCACTGCAAGTTCAATGCTGTCGATGCGGCGGATGGCGGTGAGGACCCCGTCCAGGCGGAACTTGACGTTCATCCCTGCAGGATCGCTCTCCAAGTGAACGTCGGAGGCGCCGGTCTTGAGCGCGTCATAGAGCGTGGAATTCACGAAACGCACGGCCGGGCTGTCGTCCAGGCCGATATCACGCAAGCTGAGGACCTCAGCATCGCTGACCGCAGCGGCGGCGGCGACGGCTTCGCCGCTCAGCGTCAGGCTGCCGAGGGCGGTCAGATGACCCTCGCAATGAGCCAGCCATGCATCGAAGGTCTCGGCGCTCGCAAGCGACACCTCCAAGGACCCGAAACGGGTGCGTGCCCAGGCCACCAGGTCGGTGTCATCGGGATCGGTCACGACGAAGTGGGTGGGTGGACGGAGCGTGTGGGTCTCGACCGAGGGGTCGGTCAGCAGCGCGCAACGCCGAAGAGCGCATTCCGTGAAGGGCATTCGCTCGAACAGCGGCCGCCAGGCCGCCAGCGTCTGTAGGCGCCGAACCGGCAGCTCCAACAACGCCCCCAACTCGTCGGTACCCATGGCGGCGTTCATTGGATGGCCGACGCGAGTTCGAAGATAGGCATGTACATGAGCACCACCACCGTCCCGACGCCCACGCCGATCAGCACCATGACGATCGGCTCGAGCGCCCGCATGCCGCGCTCGAGCGAACGAGCGACTTCGGCCTCGTGGAACTGCGCAACCCGCGTGAGCACCGCGCCCATGCCGCCCGTGCGTTCGCCTGCGCGCATGAGCTGCTCGGCCACGGGGGTGTCCATGCCGGCGCTGACAAATGCCTCTGCCGGCGAATGGCCGTCACGCAAGGCGCGCTCAGCCGCACGGCCGCTCGACCTCAGGCCTTGCGGCAGCAGTTCGTTGGACAACGCCAGCGCCTCCGGCAAGGGAATGCCACCCTCAACAAGCATGCCGGTGGCGCGATACCAGCGAGACAGAAAATAGGTCCGCAGGCGCGACCGCAGCGGAGACCATTGAAACAGTCGCTGCTGCAGCCGTCCGCGAGAAGCGGGTGAGGCAATGGCCGCAACCGCCGCCACGATGCAGAGCCCTGTCACGATGGTCAGCGCCACGCCATGCGCATGCAGCCATTGGGCCCACCAGACCATGGCCCGTGCCGACCACGGCAGCTCGCCGGTCATGCTCTCGAAAACGCGGGCGAAGCGCGGCATCACGTACAGCAGCAAAAAGATCAAGACGGCTGATCCGACGCCGGTCAGCAGCAGCGGATAGATGGCGACCGACGAGAGGCGGTGGCGCAGCTCCGTGACGCGACGTTCATGTTCCAGATAGCGTGTGAGCGCTTGGGGCAGGTCGGAGGTCAATTCCGAAGCCCGCACCAGGGCGACGAGCAGCGACGAGAATTGGGGTTCGGCGGCAAATGCATCCGACAACCGCTCGCCACCGCGCAGCCTCTGGATCAACGCGCGCAACACCAACCGTTGGTCGTCCGTCGCCGCCTGCTCCAAGGGCCCCAACGCTTCGATCAGGCTCAACCCGGCGCCCAGCAAGTCCCGCAGCTGCTCGACGAAAACAGTGGTGTCAAAGCGGGGGGCACGGCCGGACGGGAGCGAGAGCGCAGTTCGCCAGTGAAATCCTTGAGTTTCAATGGCCAGGACGGTGAAGCCTTGCGCCTGCGCACGCACGCGCGCCTCGTCCAGGCTCGAGGCTTCGAGCTCCATGGCATGCGGGGCGCTGCGACCGCGCACAACGTCCAAGCGAACGCGCATATCGGTTCCTGAATACGGGCTCTCGAGCGTTTGGCGAGCGCCTCAGCGCCCGGAGTCCCAGACGCTGATGTCGGCGTTTTCGCCGGTACCGCCCCGCTGGCCGTCCTTGCCGTAGCTCAGCAGCTCGTAGTCGTGGCCGGCATCACCGGGCAGCCAATAGACGTAGGGGTGGCCCCAGGGGTCAGGCGGCAGGGCCTTGGCGAGGTAGGGGCCAGACCATTTGGCTTCGTCGTTGGGGTGCGCGACCAACGCCTTGAGGCCCTGCTCCGTGCTGGGGTAGTGGCCCGTATCGAGACGGTAGGTGGCGAGTGCCTTGTCCAGAGCGTCGAGCTGGGCGCGGGCGGTCTTGACCTCAGATTTGCCGATCTGATCGAAGAAGCGAGGCGCGACGTAGCTCGCCAGCAGGCCAATGATGACCATGACGACCAAGAGCTCAAGGAGCGTGAAGCCGCCTTGACGCCAAGGCGCGTGTTGCGAATGCATCGGTCCTCCCGTGCGAAGAATCGCGTGGGACTCACCGAAATCTTCGTAGATATGTTTGTTCCGATTGTCTCAGAAACGGCCTGCCGAGCCCCGTGACTGGGAATTTTCCCCCAAGAATCTGTTCGTACTTCACGCGCTGCACTGCCTCGTTCCTAGCAACGCAGGAAACGGTCAATCGAGGCTTGTCCAACGCGATCTTCCACGGAGCCGCAAGTCGCCGGGCACACTAGTGTTGACTATTGGCAGCAAGAAGAACCGAGCCGAGTAAAGGAATATTGGGGGCGTCGGCTTGACATTGCTTCCACATACCGCCACGCCCATTCCCAGCGACTTCATCCGCCTCTGAGTAGCGCAGGCGTTGTTCGAGTCTTCGTGGTCAATGCCAATGACTGGATTGCCATTTACGAAGGCATAGATATTAATACCCCATCTTACCCAGTCGGATTACTTCCTGTGATTTATCTTTAGCCCAATAACTATGAGCACGAAACAAATAATAATTCCGACGATGATAAACAGCTTCGACGTGCGCCTCTTAGACTCGTACTCGGATCGGAATATGAGGGGCCAGACAAGCAAATAATCTAGCAATGGTCGATTTTCATCGCGCTTCAAGCCCCTCGATTCGCGCGATTTATAGAAAATAAAAAAAGCTACAACAATACAAAAAATAGCAACAACACCCACAAGAGAGATAGCTACGTAGCCGTCCATTCCAATAACCCCCAAATCCGCTAATCTCCGCAGGTTTTGACTTTATGAATCTTGACATGACAAGACCCATATGCCACGCCGAACCCGAGTCCGCCCCCAACACTTCCGCTACCACCAGGATTCCCGTCCACTGGCGCCTGACCACCTAACCCAACTGGACCAAGGTTGAAATTCGAGAATAACTGGTTCGTCTGCCAACCACCAAGGTCCGAAGAATCATCTGCGCCGTACGTAGTTCCAGCAAAAGACCAGCCAACCCCTATACCAGCCATCGCGCCACCACCGATGCAGTTCTGAACGGCTTTCACTTTAATTCTTGGATTTGATCGACACGTGTAGTTTAGATTTCCACCGATATAGACAATTCCAAAGGAGACGGAGATGCTAAAGTCGCCTGCTTCTTCGTCCCAGGTTCCCCCCGGGCACGCAACCAATCCACTCGGGTCGACATGGTTCAGTGGATTCCCGCCCACATAGGCATACGTATTGATGCCGCCATTCAGCCCGATGGGGTCAGATTGAACGTACCGTCCGTTGCCTGGCTGATAGTCCCGGTTCACGTTCTGAAAATTCCCCGTCTCCGCATCGTAGACCTGCCCGGGGAATCGCTGGTTGAACTTGAAGGCCGCCAGACCGCTGGGGCTCTCTGTGGCAGGCGTCACCCCGAACGCTTCGGCACCATCCCAGCGCCACAGGATGGCTTCGTCGCTGCTGCGCGTGATCACGCGCGGCGTGTTGAGATGGTCAGCATAGACGTTGGCAACGCTGAGCTGCAGGGTGGCCGCAGCCGCCGAGCCGCTGGTCTTGAGCACGGCGATCGGCGTGTCGCCCAGATAGACCGTCTCCGAGATCACATTCAGGTTGGCGTCGTACTCCCCCAGGAGATGGCCAGCCTCGTCGTAGACGTAGTAGGCTGCACCGCTGGAAACCGGTGCGCCGCTTTTATTCACCCGCTGTTGCAGACCGTTATAGAGGTAGCTCAGGGTACCGTTGCTTGTCGTCGCGCCGCTGAGGCGACCGCGGCTGCTGTAGGTATAGGTGGCGACGTTGTCGCCCGTCAAATGCCCCGCGGCGTCGTAGCTGTAGTTGGTGGTCACCGGACCAGGGCTTTGCACCTGCGTCAGGCGGTTGCTAGCCGGATCGATGGCGCTGGCGTAGCTGCTGGCACCGACGACACGGGTGGTGCGGTTGCCGCTCGGGTCATAGGCATAGCCGTAGCTGGTGCCACTGATCTGCGCACTGGTCAGGCGATCCAGATTGTCGTAGCCGAAGCTCTGGTCGTAGCCAGATTGCGCCCCGCTGGCATTGGCGTGCGTGTAGCCGGTGATGCGCCCAGCACTGTCGTAGCTCAGCGTTCGCGTGAGGCCAGCGGCCACGCCGGTCCCTGTAGGGTTGCCCAGCGGGTAGGTGCTCAGCCGCCCGAAGCTGTCATAGCTGCGCTGGTAGGCCCCGCCATCGGCCCAGGTCCAGCCGAGCGGCCTCTTGTCCGCGTTGTAGCTGATGCCCGAGAGCACGTTGATGGTGGTCGCCGTGGCCGTACCGACGCCATTCGCGTTCATCGGGTTGACCGTCACTGCAATGGGACGCCCCGCTGCGTCATAGCTGAAGTTGACCTGGGCACCGCTGGGGTAGGTGATCGACGTCGGCAGCCCCGTGTTGATCCCAGAACTTCCCCACGCGTAGCCGACAACCATGCTCTGGCCTGCGACCACCTGAGTCTTGGTGAGGACGCGGCCCTGGGCGTCGTAGGTGTACGCGGTCGTCCCCGACTCGTCAGAAATCTGTGTCAGCCTTCCAATGCTGTTGGGCGCCGGATTGGTGCCGCCGTCGTACTGGAACTGGATAGGGGTGCCGCTAGCGTAGCTCGCCTTCGTGAGGCGGTTCAGCGCGTCGTACGTAAAAGTCGTCGTCGAGCCTCGTGCGTCGGTCACGCTGGTGACATTGCCTGCTGCGTCAACCGCGTATTGCGCAGCGCCGGTGTCAGGGCTGGTGAGGCCCTTTGAGTTGCCCAACCCATCGAGGCTGTAATTGGTGTTCAGTCCCCGAGGATCGGTGACCTGGCTCACCCGGTCCGCACCGTCATAGGCCATCGAAACCACGGTCGGCTGGCTCGCCCCTGCACCCGCAGGGCGACTGACTTGGACACTTCTGTCGAGCGAGTCGAACTGTCGCGTGGTCGAATTTCCGTTGGGATCGATGTCCATCCAGCGATTGCCGCCGGCGTCATATCCGTAGACCCAGGTCATCGCGCCCGAACTGCCCGACCCCACCGTCACGGCAGCAACACTGGAGTTGCTGGAGCCGTTATTGCCGTCCCCGATGTACGTCGCGCTCAGGAAGTGGGTGCCTACGCCTAGGCTCGTGGTCGACAAGGACGCGGCGCCGGTCGCGTTGACGGAAGAGCTCCCAATCGCCGTACTGCCATCGTAGAAGGTCACAGAGCCCGTGGGGGCATAACCCTGCACGCTGACATTCATCGCGACGGGTTGCCCCAATCCCGATGAGTTCGTAGACGTGGTCATCGCCGTCGTCGTCGTCGCCTTTTGAATCACGACGGTCTGCGGACTCGATGTGCTGGCCGCGTTGTTAGCGTCGCCTGAATAGGTGGCGATCAAGCTGTGCTGCCCCACGGCCAGTGGGCCGAGCGCGAGTGCTGCGCTGTTGGGCGTGTCCGGAAACGCAGCGCTCGCGGGCGTGAAGTTCGCCACGTAGCGTGCCAGACCCTTGGTGATGCGAATCTCGTCCATGTACCCGTTGAGCGGGTATAGCCCACCGGAGTAGGCTCCGATGGAAAGGGGGTCGGACACAGCGCTGTACAGCGGCGTACTCAGACTCGCGGTGCCGACGCTGGTGCCGTCCAGGTACAGCGTGAGGGCCGAGCCAGCGTTCACCAAAGCCACGTGATGCCAAACGCCCGTCGTCACCGTAGGCCCGTTCATGTCGTAAACAAGGCCGTTACCAGAATTGAAGCCGCGGGCTTCCAAGGCCCCGCTCCCATTGATCAGGATCTGCCAGGGGTAGTACGAGGTATTGTTGGCCTTGTTGATCAGAATCTGGGGACCGGACGCATTGGGATAGACCCAAAACTCGATCGTGAAATCACCCACCGAAAGATCCAGCGCGCTGCTGCCGGGCGCGGTGACCCAACCCGCTGAGCTGCCATTGCTCAGCTGCAGTGCCCCGGTACCGAATTTGACGGCCGACGTTTCGACGGCCGCGATGCCGTTGGCCGTCAACGTCGAGATGTGGGTCGAATCGACCAAGGACGTCGAGCCGTTGGCGCCATCAGCATGCAGGAGCAGGCTGACATTGGAAAAATAGGGGTCACCACCGCTCGAAACATTGACCGTTCCGAGGGGCGACGTGCCATCACTAAACGTCACGCTCCCGGTGGGGTTGGCGCCGCCATTCAGCGTCGCGGTCAAAGTCACGGCCTGCCCGAGGGTGGGAATTGGCGGGTTGATGCTCAGCAGCGTGGATACGGCCTGAGCTTGGGCGACCCCGGCGGCGACCGTCAGCAGCGAAGCGAGCGCCAAGCGCCCGGCGTGCATGAATTTCATCTTGTTATTCATCATTGCTGAGCCCCTGTCACCGACTGCAGCCGGTTGAGCGCGTCATAGACCCGCGTGATGCTGTGCGCGAGCACACCGTTGGGATCCTTGACGACTTCGCTGATGCGGTTGCCCGTGTTGTCCAGGGTGTACTGCACCGAATTCCCTGCTTGGTCGTTGACTTGAACGAGCCGGTGGGCAGCGTCGTACTGGTAGCCGATCTGCGTTCCATTGGGGAACTGAACACTGATCAGCTGTCCAGCCTTGTCGTAGCCCATGGTCGTCACTTCCGTGCCAACCGTCGTGGTTTTTAAGCGCCCAAGCGGGTCATACGCGTAGCTCGTAACCACCCCGTTCGGGTCTGTGGCGCTCGTCAATCGGCCGGCCCCGTCATAGGCCGTGTACTGCGTGGTCTGTCCCAGCGCGTTGCTGGTACTCTGAAGATCGCCGACCGCATTTGAGGCACCCGCTGAGGCGTAGTACACATTGGTCGACGTATGGCCCAGAGGGTCTGTCTGGGTGAGCAGCTGCCCCGAGGCGTTGTAGGTGTATTGCGTGATGCGCGCGGGCACCGACGTGTCGATCACGGCAGCCGTACCGCTCGCGCCGTTGCCATCCGTCGTGGCCTGGAGCACTTGCTTGCACAGCACGACGATCGGCGAACCATCGGGCAGGACGGCACTGGTGGGTGCGCAACTGGCGATCGCATTCCCGTTGAAGGGATCGGGCTGACCGTTGTACACATTGGTCTCGATGGACCGTGGCCTCGCAACGTTGATGGGCAGCCGCCAGTTGGGATGCCAGGCGGTCGTGATCTTGCGAGCACCATTTGGCAGGCTGCTGCCGGAACCGGTGACACTGCTGCAGCTGTTGGCCGTGCCCAGACCCTCGACGCGCACGAGTTCCAGATTGCGCGACATGTCGTTCACATAGCAAGTGCGGTCGGCGTTGAAGTCGTCGTTCTGTGTCACGTTGCCATTCGCGTCATAGGCACGCGAAGAGCTGCTGGCGGTGCACCCCGATCCTGCGGGTTGGCCCTGAGTCACGAGTCGCGGCCCGCCGATCGTTGCCTGTGCAGCGAGAAGCGAGGACTGCCCGTTCGGAGAGACAAACGTCACTCCAGTCGGTGGATTCCAGGACGAATCTCGCCAAATCCAATCCACCTGCGGGTCATAGCCTTCATTCACCGACAATGTGGGCTTGTTCTCCCAAGCGGCGGTGAAATGATTTACTCCGCCAGCGAGTTGCGTATCTGTGGCGTAACCCTGGGCATCGTAAGTGATCGTCGCATAACGGCTGTTGTTTTCGTCGATCACACCGGTCAAGGCCCAGAGGAGGTCCGCTCGCTCGTACAGAAAGGTCCTGGAAGTGCCATCCGGCCAATTGATGGAACTGAGGCGGCCATTGCGGTCATAAGAAAAAGCGATAACTGCGCCGTCCGGACCCGTCATGGCACCCACCTGGGAATACCCATTGATACCCGGCACGTACGAGATGTTGATACTTCTTCCTTGCCAATCAGTAATCTTGATGATCAGATTCGCTGAGGGCGCGATGTTAGTTGGCGTCGAGCCATCGCTGTAGGTATAGGTCCACTGAGCGCCGGCGGTACTGGCCATGCTCAGCAACTTGCCAGAATTGGCACCCTGACCCTGCCCCAACCATTGATAAATCTCCTCCGCGCCCGATTCAGCCGCGTGGTAGATCATGTTATTAGGGAATGTGATCCAATCATTTTGACTCGGGGAGCCAAAGAGCGCACCATAGATGACGCTCGGGCGATTTGTATCGAGGCTGATCGTAGTCATTTCTCCGCGAGAAGCCTGTATCGAACTCGGATACCCGGAATTATCAGAATCTACCTTCAGCATTTTGTGAATATTCGACTCCCACATTCCGTCAAATGAAGGCATCTGAAACGGCGGAGGTGCCGCGTTACCATTGTCTTGCGGAATCATTCTGTGGCTGCCGTAGGTTAGCCGGATCGGCATCCCCAACCAACGGGCAAGTTCCACGGTATATCGCTCCGCTCCCGTCAAAGGATAAATGGGCTTCCCGTCATGTACGTCGTCGCAGCGCGGGTATGTTTCGTGGCCACGAACGTGGACATCTTTACAGGCGCCAGGGCCACGGTTGCCACCATTAACGATCGTTGACACCCATTCTTTTTCATCTGGGCATTTGCACTCCTGCGATCCACTGTCATACTGGAGCGAACCATCGCCGAGGTCTTGGCAGTATTTGAACGCCGAATATGTAATATCAGTAGCAAACGAAGTCCCCTCCATGTTACAGAGGGGCGATTTAAAGCCGATAATAATTTTTTGACCTGGGCAATTAGCAACGCCCACCCCCCCCGATGCACTGACACTACAGTCTCCGCCGCCAGCAAATTGCATAACTTGACACTCAGAGACCTGTTGACAATTGGACAAAGCACTCTTCAATTGGCCAATGGCCCCCCCATATCCCTCTGAGTGGGCCCCGCTCACCCTCGACAATGGTGCTGTGCAGCTCGCCGGCCAAGCAAAGCTGTCGTCGGGAAACCCTGGCAAAGTCCAATCGGCGTGGACAGTGGTTGGATACAACTCGCCGGCTTTAGACCCTGTCACCGTCAGCAGCAGCAGCAGAACCAGAAGAAGCAACGGGAGGGCCAACGGCTGCGACCATTTGAAGCTCTTTGTGTGTGTCATGTAATTATTTGATTGAATCGATAATATTGGGACCAAAGAAGGCTTCATCGGTCAACCCGAAAGCTCTCGAATAGTCAGCGGAGATTCAGCCGAATCCAGAGACCTTGCAAATGCTGCGCGGCCGTAGCGCGCGCACAAGCGCAGCATCGCGTGGGCCGATGCCAGTCCGTCATGGGAAGTGCGGCGTTCGACGGATTGAGCCGGCATGGTACGGGGCTTTTCGCTCGCAGTGTCGGCTGGCTCCCGACGAAGTCTTCAGCTTGACGACCGATCTCCGATGCGCGATGCCACTTCCGCCCGCCCCGCCAAGTAAGACTTGGCGTAGGCGGCGGGGGCCACCTGCGTCTGTCGAGATGAAGCTCTGCCGCATGAACACGCTCCCACGTTCATTTCTATGGTTATGGCGCCATTGTGCACGCGGCCATCGCGCAGCACCTCGGGTATCCCCGCGGTTGGCGGGCGTATGGGAATATTTACCGCCGGGCCTCACACCAGTTTCCAGGAAAGCTTACGCCCGCTGGGTGAGTTCGTCAGCGCAGGCCGCGCAGGTGCCGAGAAAGCGAGGCGCCGAAGCGGCGCTAGCGAGTCGGGCCTGCAAAACCTCGCAATGCCAGTGTTCATGCGGTTTGCGGGGGTCTGCAGACCCGACTCCATACTGTCCAGCGCCGAGCCGCTGCGCGAGAGCGTGCAGCGCTGATTCGATGTCGGCGTGCAGTCACGCATTCCCTGCATTCAGGAAATTTTTCAGCGATCTCCTATTGCAGGATGCAATCAACGTATCAAAAATTATTATCTACGTACGAGCTATTGGTCGCATTATTCCCACTCACAACATATCCACATGTATAAGTGAATGAATTGACTGCAGCCTGTATCAATACTGTTTGGCCTGGGCCAAGTGCCGAGGGCGGGGGGCTTGTAATGCTCGAGCCCGACTGAGAACAGCTTGCCTTAATGCCAGTCACCCAACCACTGCCGCTGTTTGTCAGGGCCAGCGACGAACTTGTGCCGCTACGAGTACCCCACGAGGTTGAGAACGTGCCAGTCGCAGCGCCCGGTCGTACGGCATTCACGGCATTTGCAGCGTTGACGATGCCTGAGCCACAGCCACTGCAAGAAACTGGAAACGCCTTCGCAGTTCCCTTCAGGACGATCGTGACATCGTCAGGGTTCAGTGTCGGGTTGACAGACAGCATTAATGCGGCTACCCCTGTGACCATTGGCGCCGCCGAAGATGTCCCACTCGTGGTGAGATAACTGTCCTGTCCTGGTGAAGTCGTTCCAGTGTTGGAGGTTGATTCAATTTGTACGCCAGGCGCAGAAAGCGAAACGATGCTTCCATAATTTGAGAAGCTAGCCTTGCCTCCGGTCTGGTCAGTTGCTGCGACAACGATCACACCTAGGCAATTTGCAGGGGAAGAATTGCTTGCGTCAATCGCATCATTTCCCGCTGCGACCACGATTGTGGCTCCGTTATTCCGAGCCCCACTTATAGCGGCCTGGAGATACGAAGGACAAGATGTGTGCGCGCCGATGGAAATATTCAGTACCCTGGCAGGATTCGAATTAGCCGGTACGCCTGGGACCGTGCCGCCGGATGCCCACGTTACCCCGTCAGCGATGTCGCTGCTATAAGCGCCGCATGCGCCGGTCACACGAACCGGAAGGATAGTCGCACTCGGGGCGACGCCTACCCCGCCGATGCCGTTGTTCATCGTCTCAGCAATGACGCCAGTCACAAACAAACCATGCCAACTAGAATTTTGAGCTCCGTCGAATGGAGATGGACATTGCCCGGCAACCCGCCAGTCGCCTGGGTCCATTGCATTGGCGTCTCGACCACCTCCGTCATTAGAACTGGTGATATCTGAAACAAAATCGTAGCCACTCGAGAGAACGGTGGAAAGATCTTGGTGAGGCAGATAGCCAGTATCAAGAACGGCGACGGTGACACCCGCACCAAGTGTATAGTTCCATGCTGGAACGGGATTTATTCCACCGGGGGTATTGTATAAATACCATTGATTTGGATAGTTTGGATCGGCGCCAAATACTTGGGCGTTAGATGCTATGGCATCGGGCTCTGCTGATTCAATATTCTTAACATACTGCGACAGCCCCGTAAGAGCGGCAGTCAAGGCGCTGGCCGGTACAAATCTGTCAAGCTTGAAGACATGCCCTCCGGTCGCGGTGGTTCTCAGAAAGCGGGACGAGTAGCCAAATGAATTGATTGCGGTCTTGAGGGCAGCCAGATCCAAATCGTTGAGGCTTTTCGCAGATCGACTTGAAGAGGCGAATTTCACGACAACTTGGTCAGTTGGGCGATTGACCGCTTGAGGCGCGCTTGTCGCAAGGCCAGCAGCCTGTGCTTCGACTTGGGACTGAGCGGTCAAAATCAAAACCAGCAGTGTTTTCGCGAGTATTCTATTTTTCATCCAATTCTCCATTTAGTGCTTTCGTGAACGGTGCATCAATTCGGGATCATCGTCAAATCAATCTTCGTACCTCCGCTAAGAATCACCGGACAACTTGACGATCTATTCGCGTAGCTAGCTTGCACGCTGACATCTTGTTGACGGTATCCGGATGCGGCAACTGAAAACGAGTATTTGCCCACAGAAGATGAAAATGCACATGGCGCTGTGCATATGAGCAAGTCACCCGAGACTGCCACATTACTAGAGCCACCCAAGAATTCTGCGGCGCTCACAGGTAGATCGTTCAATTTAATTTTGGAGAGCTGAACGGATGCCAACTTTCCACCATTAACGCTATCGGTTACTGATTGAATTGACAAAACCGGCTCGGCCGATTGAAAGTCACATATGGTGGCGAATTGTTGTTGGCCTGCGCCTCCTCCTCCACACGAGGCGACGGCAACCCCAAGAACCAGCAATAGCGGCGACTTGATCACTACAGATTTATATCGCGTGGGTATTGCCAACATTGGCAATGCATCGCATAGAACTTTCTTGCAATTGGATAGACCGCGCATAGAAAATCCTTCACTTCAATTCTTGATTTACAAGTGCGCCTGCGAATAGAGCCGCTGACGATATGGATTTCGTCCATTGCAATTGAGGCGACAGGAGCGCTGATTCAGCGCCACTACCCACGCACGAGCGGGTGGGTACAGCACGACGTGCCAGAGGAAGCTGCCGCCCTGGTGATTCATGAACACCATCTGGGCTGCCAGTCAGCGGGATTTGCCAAAGCGATTGCTCGCCCTCTTTGTTGAGTTCGAGCACTACCAGGGCAATCTTCTTCAGGCGTGCAATCACGCCGCACAAAATCTGCAAGAGATCTGCGCATGAAGCCACTCCCATTCACTCGAGGTTTCGAGTTCCAGCGTTGTTTTAGTCCGGCCACTCCTGGCTTCGTGGAGTGGACCGTGGGCGTAGCCTAATCTGGGGCAACAACCTTTACGCAGGTGATTACCCTACGGGTGTGCGGTAGTCATACCAAACGGCATTGCCGTTCTGATCGCTCTCCTGTGATGCGTAGACTTTTCATAGAACAGGGGAGAGAGACGATGATCCGCCAGCGCAATGCCATTCGTGCGGCCAACGTGTCGCAAGGCAGTTGAAGACTCGAGTCGACCTTCGGGGACCTGCCGTGTGGCCGGCATATGCCGATCACACACTGGCCGATAAATGGCGATCCTGAGGAGCGCCGCCTCCCGGCTCAGGTGGCCGGAAAATGCCGATCCTCGACTGGCCGGTATATGCCGATCACTGACAAGGGTTCTTCTTGCGGGGCTAGGAGAACCTCATTTTGAGCACTCGCAATAGCCATTGGTCGGCGCCATCCCTGAAAAACCGCTTCCAAGCAGGTGAGTAGGCAGGCACGACGGCCGCTCTGGACAGTAGCATCAACGTGCTCGATGGCCTGATTTCGGGCCACAGTTGCCTTCGGCTGGAATGTTCAGGCTATCGACTCCCATGAAACTACTCATCCTGTCCGACCTACATCTTGAGAGTGGCATCCCCTGGGATGTGCCGCCCGAGATCGAATTCGACGCGACGGTGCTGGCGGGGGACATTCATTCTCCAGGTGCCAAGGCGATCGGATGGGCGCAAAGCCATCCGGCGTTGGCTGCGAAGCCGGTGGTGTACGTTCCCGGCAACCATGAGTTCTACGGCGCTCCCAGTCTGGATTCTGAGATGAGTGCAATGCAGAAGTCGGCGGAGGGCAGCAACGTCCATCTCCTCAATCGGAGCTCCGCCGTCATCGGCGGCGTGCGCTTCTTGGGGTGCGTTCTTTGGACGGACTTCCAGTTGCCTGTGCTCGCCGATCGCCGGCCAGACGTTGACGTCGCCAAGGCGCTTCAAACAGGGAATCAGTGCTTGATGGATTTCCAGGCGATCCAGGTCACGGCAGCAGCAGTCAGGGAATCTCGGCCGCGTGAATTCAAGCGCCTTCTGCGGGCGGAGGACACGTTGGCCATGCATTGGGTCGATCGAGACTGGCTACGCCGAGAGCTGATGAAACCGTTCGGCGGCACAACCGTCGTCGTGACCCACCATGCGCCAGCGTTGGGGTCCGTCGCTCCGAAGTACGCCGACGACCCGGTCACGCCGTGCTTTGTGAGTGACTTGCCGGACGGTTTTTTTGAGATTCCGACGCTCTGGATTCACGGGCACACGCATTGGCCGTGCGATTACCAACAGGGTCGCTGTCGTGTCTTGAGCAATCCCCGCGGCTATCGGATGAAGGATGGAAGCTTCGAGAACCGCAGCTATTCCTCCGACTTGGTCGTACACCTGTAGACGTCTGGCGCGTACAGACGTAAGCAGACGGTGAACCCGTCTTGACGGCAGCGATGCAGATCAGCCCCGAGCCGGCGATGCGACCCAGCGATGGGGCAACAGCTCGTCGATCCGGCTGGCAGGCTGCAACGGCGGCCGCTCCAGCACATCGCTGATGTAGGCGTAGGGGTCAGCCTTCACGATTGCCTATCCCCAACATTGTGGATTTCTTCCGAATTGTCACCGGTCAAACTTACTTGGCGGTCTCAACACTGTAGCGGAGGCGATGAATGGATGAGAACGCCGATGTCGAAATGATCGCGGCCCGGAAGAACGCCAATGAGAGGGCGAATCGTGTCCAGGAAGAGCTCCTCTCCCTGTGGGACTCGATACTGAAAAGCGCTGAGGAGCGCAAGGAGGTAGCGCGCATCCTCGGCATCGATGAGGGGGGTCTTTCAAAGATGCAGACACCCCCAATTCGAGTTGTCCCATACCAGTCCAACATAGGCGGAGCAGAAATTGGTCTGATGGTCGGGACATGGTTTGTCGGCGAGGTCGTTCTGGGCGCGTTCAAGGCGATCGCGATTGAAGAGATCAAGCGTCGGCTAAAAGAATTTTGGGAATACGCAAGCGAGAAGATTGACTCGAGGATGGGTAGCCAGGCGACTGGCTCGCCGGTGAACTTTCCGCCCATCGCTCCGACTTCGCTCGAAGAGCAGCCGCGCGGCGGAAGCGAAGAACCCTCTTGAAAGTCCGCAATGCTCGAGCCTTCCTCTCAATGCCGTTCCGTCGGCGTCCGCTGGGCTGCCGCTATCGAGCTACCCGAAGCTTCGCCATCCGAAGAATCGGGACACGTGCTGAGGCGTATGTTCGAGGAAGTCGACCGAACAGCTAAACGGTTGGCCGACGGCATAGAGGATGTGACGAAACAGAGCGTCGAAGTAAAGATGCTCGTGTCGGAGTTGCGTCGCCTCACTGAGCGTCCTGGTGGTTCCGAGCTCACAGCTTCGGTGGACCGGCTTGAGCAACGCCTCAATCGGCACGACCTTGCGTGTTTGTCGCGCGAACCGGGCGTGAGCGCAAGATACCTTGAAGACCTGGAGCAGATCTGCGGCTTCGTAACGGGTGCAGTTCGCGGCCTGTACGAAAGGAAGACGGCATCCGTGGAAGGCAGTCTTCCAAGTCCAAAGATTACTGCGAAGTGCGTGAGATCGGACAGCTGTTTTGCCCTCTTCGGATACGGGTTCGGCGTGAATGCGTCGACCCGCGTCAAAGCAAGAAACATCGTTGTGAACATCGAGCTGAAACCTGACAAGATTGATATTGCAGCACTGTCCCAGACGTTGTACCTGATGGCGCACGAGACCATCTGCCACGCCTACCAATCCATCGAGAATGCCCAGCGACTCAACTCAGATGACACGTGCGGATGGACTGACGGCTGGATGGACGCCCTTGCGTGGCGCTTCACGGACCGATGGATCGCGCGTGAAGAGAAGCAGCTTCCCGAGTGGCTTACTGTCGCGGCAGAAGAGAGCAAGCGGCGGTGCAGGAAGTTTCATGAACGGCGCTATGAGCGGCATGGTGGATTGAGAGACAGCGACCTAGCACAACGTAGACTTGCACGGGCGCGGTTTGACACTCTGTATCACGCCTGGGAGCGTGCGCTCCCGCAGGGTATGGATGTCGAGGACCATCGGGTGACCACGTTCTCGGTGCTGATGAATCATGGGGCCGTCGAAGACGCAATTCGCAGAAAGCTGATGGTTGCCCTAACGAAGGCGCTTGATCCGCGGACCAGTCGTTCCGATGACGCTGTTGGTATGTGCAGTGATTTCATCGAGCATCGCGATGCAAGCCGACTGCTCGAGAATCTCGAAGCGTTGAACTCGCTGCCTCCCCGCAACTAAACACTTATGAGGCCGACCGCTCGTGAGCTCCGCACAGTGGAACGCGGGATCTCCACAACCCTGCTTCGCGGGCTACTTGTTCTGCGCCATTTCGACGCGAACGAGATCGCTGCCTACGCCGACATTGACCTCCAGACAGCTCTGTCGTTCCTGTCTGCCCATGTGGATTGGCTCGAGGCCCCTACCGCCTCATCAGCAAGTGGTCGATGGAAACTGCGCGCGGAGTTCGTCTCGGTGGTACGTGGGCTGGCAAACGCTTCAACCGCAGTCCAGGAGGATCGAGTCTTGACCGCGGTGCCCGCCAACCGCGCAGGCCAGGCCTCGGTCCTAACCGAACCGTTGCCAATAGCCTGGGACAGCGAGACGGAAGAGTACTACGACCTCGCCATGGCTATGGTGCAAGAGACGGAAGCCGATCCGCCGTTCGACGGTGCGAGACGTTCTCGCGATTCAGGCGCCGAAGACTGCCCCGAAGACTGCCCCGAAGACACGGTCGCGGCCGTTCGAATTAGGACAAGCAAGATAGAAGCCGCATCGATGTACCTAGCGCGCTGCGAAGCGACGTTATGGCCATTGCAGGCCCGGCGTCTCGTGCTGGATGAGTATCAGGTGGCTCGTCTTCGAAACCTGAGAGGCCGCATCGAGAATTTGCGTCTGGCATCCTCGGCAGTCGGTGAGCTGGCTGCCGACGTAGGCATACAACATGCCCTTCAGGACTGGAGCGAGTCGTTACCGCGATCGCTCTCAAAGCTGAACATCCTGCTTCCGGACGTACTTCGCACCTTCACAGCCGAAGATCTTGCGAACTGGATAGCTGGTGACCTTGGCCTCTCAACGCCGTGGCATCAAGCCGCAGCTCGTGCCACGGAACTGAAAAGGCTGTATCCGTTGACGTGGCCCGACGTCGAGCCTCGCCTCGTAGCGCACTGCATGGAAGTTCTTCGGCTTCCTTCGTGCTCGACGGCCCTGGCGTCCATAAGCATGTTGGCTGCGACCCTGGAGGCGCGAGAATTGACGCGTCCGCTGGTGGCCGCCTTGCTGCGTTTAAACGCGCCAAACGTCGGGAGCACTGACGCTAGTTTCGGCCGCGCTGCGCAGGACTGCGCCATTGTCCAAATGGCCTTGAGCCGGCTATGTCAGGCACCACGCCTTGCTTCGAAAGTTCATCTGGAAGCGGCACTGGCTTGCGAGCTGCTCCTGGCCGGAGCGTCCGATAAGGACTACGAGCATCTTGCCCCGGCTGTGATGCTCAGGGCGATGGTCCAAGAGCTTCCGTGGGTTGACCGCGCAGTCGAAGCTGGCCGACATCGGTCAGCGATCTTCTATCGCAACCTCGTCAAGGCGATCTTCATCGCGGCGAGGAGCGGCGCGACACGCACGTCACTATCTCATGCGCTCGCCAGCCGGTCTGGCCAGGCGCTGGTCGCCATACTGTTCGACAAACAGGCAGCGCATCGACACGACAGCGTGACCGCGCATTTGATGGTGCCTTGTGGGATCGTTCAACGGTCGCTTGAGGAAGATCCTTCTCCCGACCAGATCGAGCTGGACCAGCTCCAGCTTGAACTGCAGCTGGAATCAGGATCCAAGGAGAGCATTGACTTCATCGTGGCTCAGGGGCTCGACAATTTTGGTCGCGCAATGGCGGGAGAGTTGGGCGGCCATTTCTCGAAGGGGCTCTCTGCGCGAGGCATGACTCCTGCGCTTAATGCGATGCTTTCATCCCGCTGAGGCACCAATGGCCGAGCACCAAACCGTCACCCGAGACGTACTCCAAGCAGAGGCGAATCTGCTTCGCGAGCTTATCAAGCAGCATCAGGAGGATCTGCAGGCGGTTCGAGCGGGGCGTCGCTTCGTCTACTTCATTGACGCGCACGAACTGAAGTCATACCTGTACGCGAATGATCGTGGCAAGTTGGAAGGATTCATCTTCAACGTCGAGAACATGCTTGAGACCCAAGGCACAGCGAACGACGTGCAGTCCAGGGTCCGTTTGAAGGCGGAACAAATTCAGCGTCGCCTCCTCATCGAGCAGCCCGACGACCTCCTGCTGTTTCCGAGCCACGCGGAAGAAATGGACGAAGAGTTGGCATACATCGCCCACCGGTCGCTCCCTCAGGAATTCGACCTGGCTGGCATTGCACGACAGCAGTGGGCAGCATTGCTAAGGCATGGGAACATTCGAAAGGATCTGTCGCAGTGGGCCGACATGGCCGGCCGGGGCGACACGGAAATCAAACGTCGCCTGCTGGGGGTGCTGACGTCACAGGTTCCGGCGCTCGTGCAGTTGCTGTTTCCGTCACCTGACTCGATCAAGGGTAGATTGGAAACCCTGCTGTCTCACAGCCGTGTGTCGCTGTTGGCACAGACGGATTGGCGCAAATTGGGGTTCACGCCTGCGAGAAGCGATAGGCTGTCGACTTGCGTGCCATCCGCGGAGGACCTGCTACTCTGGACACGACTGCTCACCGAAGGCCGACGCAACACAATCCAGGCGAACCGGCGTGATGCTACCGCGCTCGCGTATCTCACGTCTTTGAATCGATCCTTCAAAGAGATGGGTATCGACGCGCGGGCCTGCCTCGTTACCAGAGCGGTCACGCTGCTCAAGGCAATGCGGGTCCTAAGAGCATCTGGCGGTGATGAGTTCCATGATTGCCTACGGCACTCCCGACTAGTCGTGACCTCGGCTGCAGGAACGCACCATGAGATGCTCGTCGGAGACTCTACGCTGCACGCCCTTCAAGCCGCGCTGAACGCGTACAACCAACGGCTCTCCATAGGCGCCGCCGCAGACAATCCGGCGCCGGAGGTGGAGGCGCTCGAGCTTCTCTCTGCGTGGAATGCCTTTGAGGACGCTCGCCTGACCATCGAATTCTCTCAAGAGTCGCCAGAGCGTGTGAATGATCAGCTGGAGCCGCCGAAAGGACAGGTCGAACGTCAATGGCAAGACCTGACTCGATGGCTGCAGTCCGACGAAGACGTGAGCGTCATCGTCGAACAGGGCCTGCAACGTCAGGTGACCTATTTCAAGGCGGCGATGATGGCGCGCGATGCCGCTGCGGCGGAGGACGCACCGGTTTGGGTGTTCGAGATTCCCGATAGCGCCGCACGTCGGGTGGAGGCGATCGAAGTTAACGGGCTAGGCCCCCTCGAGCTGAGCGAGTCGTACTTCGGACCGGACGGGCGCTTCAGGCTTTCCAGAGACACTGTGGGCGACGACGTTTCAGAGGACTTTCTTGCGCTCGCCTTCGCCCAAGGCTGCCAGAAGCAATGGACGCTCGCACGGTTCTACGCGCGGCAGGCATCCAACAGTGCGCTGCTGACCAAGCGACACGATGTCCACTTTGAAGCCAACCTTCTTCAGGCGCAGTTGCATCGTGCCGGCGGTCCGCTGCGCACTGTAGACCTTGATGACTCGGATAAGGCCCAACGCATCAAGCTGGCGACCAACTTGCTGACCGCGCGAGACGGAGGTCGCCCGCGCGATCCAAGAGCAGAGGCGGAGTGGTGGGCCTTGCAACTCGAGAGACTCCTCGACATTCGCACGTCCGGAACGAGCACAGGCCCCGAAATTGCGAGTGGGGCACGCGCGGTGTGCCAGGCACTGGTTCGCGGCGACCATCCTCCTGAAGTTCGGATCCGGCTGCAAGAACTGCTACTCAGCTTCGTTCTCGCAGGGTTAAAGAAGTGGAAAAACTCCATTGAGAACGATTCCCCGATTTGCCGCGCCCTGCTTGATTCTGTCGACAACTGCCATCATGAATTCACGCAGCACATGGACAATCTGCGCCGAGGTCATGGCATCGATGAGTTGCCTCAGTATTCCCGCGCCATCGAGATTCTGGGGTACGAGCTAACTGGACGCTTGTCGGCGCATGTTGAAAGCCGGGCCGTTGTGGAACGCGATATCCCAGCTGCTCTGCTCTTCGATGTCGTTACCCTTCAGGCGCAATTGACGCTTCATGTCGACGAAGCTTCGCGACTCGTGGCGTCGGAGCTAGTTCGCTTAATCGATCGCACGCGAGGGCGGCGACAGTTCCAAATCGTGTACGCGCCGGTTGCGGATAGAACGGAGGTCTACAAGCTCTTCCTGTCATTGCCCGACGAAGTCTCACGGGTTGCAGCCATACGTGCGAACGACATCCTTCATGATCTTGGCAGCAGCCAGCTTTTCTTGGAAGGCCATTTGTCGGAACAGCAGAAGATCTCTGAGGGTATACGCCTCTTTGATATGGCGCTTTCGATGCAAGACATGGATGACGGACTTCGATATCACATCGAGATCGAGCTTACGTATCTGAAGATGCTCAGCGCGCTGGCGCGTGCCCAAGAGGAGCGCCGGCCCGCTCTTGAGGAGGTGGCGAAGTCCTATCAGTCGTTGGTCGGGCGCTACCCAGAATCTGCCGTTCTCCAATACCGTCTCAGTGTCGTCATGGGCGACCTTGGACAGAATGATGCTGAATTCGACGCTTTGAATGAAGCGATGCGATTGATTGCGAAAGATACGCATTTCAATGTGGATCATTGGTTTCGAAGCGTCGTGCGCAGACGCCTCGCACTTCGCTTCTCAAGCAAAGCGACGGAAATGCGGAATCGTTTAAAGGACGAGGACGGCGATGCGGGTAGAGATCACTATCTTCAACTCATGGCAAAGGCCTACCAACTGGTAAGCGAAGGAACATCACCTTCGCGTATGGGCGCAACCTACGTGGATCGCCTCGAAGCGAGGCGTCGTCTCAACAATCAGATCTATTACGCGGCTCTGTACATATGTGGCGGTGGCGACATTCACGAGCTCTCGAATCTAAGTCGAGAGCGCCTTCTGGATCTCGTTAGGCAGTTGCACCCTGACTGTGAAGTGCATGAAGTGCCAGAAATATATGTCGCTCACACAATCGGTCTCGCCTACAGTTCAATTGGCGAGTTGAGGCTGGCGGCCGATGCTGGCGATCGGGTGATTCATCTCATCGCGCACAGCGGAGATAACGCCGAGTCGGATGCCACACGACAGATGCTCAATGACGCGTTTGCGTGGGTACGTAGCGGGCAGGACACGTCGCCCCTCGAACTGGTGTAGGGCGTCGGAACTATTTCCAGCAATAGACACAACAGCGCGGCAGGCCGTCGCCCTTTTTGGTAGAGATCGAACTTTCGGATCCAGCAGAAGGAATGTATGCGGTATGCGTCCGGCAATGTCATCTTGAAGCCGACCTTACGCCGGGCTCGCGAGCGATAAGGATGCTGTCCACTTAACTTAGGTGGACGCGATGACAAGCGAGAAGAAGACCCGGCGCAGACACAGCGCGACCCAGAAGGCGCAGGTGCTGGCGCAGTGCGGTGAGCCCGGCATGTCGGTGGCTAAGGTGGCGATGCCCCACGGCATCAATGCCAACGTCGTGCACCGCTGGCGGCAACTCGCACGCGAAGGTTCAGGCGGCGCATTCGTTAAGACAAGCGAGTTCGTCGCTCTGCCGCTCCCCGGTCCAGCTGCGCCTGCTGCAGCCCCTGCGGAGATCCGGGTCGGACTCAAGCGAGGCCCCGTCTCGCTCACCGTCACCTGGCCAGTGAGTGCGGCAGCGGAGCTTGCCGCTTGGACCCGTGAGCTGCTGCGTTGATCCGCATCGACGCGGTGTGGCTCGCGGTCGAGCCGCTGGACAAGCGTGCCGGCACTGACACAGCGCTCACCCGCGTGGTCAACGTCTTCGGCGCCGCTCGCCCACACCACGCGTATCTCTTCGCGAACCGCCGACCCAACCGCATGAAGGTGCTGGTGCATGACGGCGGGTGGCGTTCACGCTGCTGCGCGCGCACAAACGCTGCAACGGGCACCAGGCCGCCGGCCGTCAGCACTTAGTTCTCATGTGTCGCCCAGCGCAAATCCACAGCGCAGGTCTATGGCCCTCAAGTGCCGCCTCGAATACAGCAACTCATATCCAGTCGCTTATTTTGCGACCGCATCTTTCTCAATTTCCGTGCTTACGGGATGACTTTTCCTACTTCAGCGCTTCACGGCTCGAATTGATATGAGTACCGTAAAACGCCGCGCCCGTCTCGCGCCATCTATTGACTCCGCATTATCCACTTGAACCGACGGACCTTTAGTGTTGGCGGCATGCGCCCTCGCTTTAAGTCGTGCAATTAGATTTCGTGTTTTGCCTATTCTCCACACATCACCAAACGCCGCCCAAGTCCAAAAAATAACTGGCACGCCGACGCACCCGATAATAATTCTCAATTCTCGGACTGAGTCACGCACCATTTTCTGGCGCCCGTCCATTTTAAAAAAATGACATAGCGCGTCAATTTCTTCTATACGAAAACCGGATTGCACTGCAAGATCCTGATGAGCGCCTTCACATTGCTCAGCGCGGATGCCTATGAGCTTCCCTACCTTCAAAGGCTCTGCACTTTCATCACTCAACCAAAACCAAGCGCCGGAAGACCGCATTGTCATCAGAGCCCTATTCGACGAGAACCCCACCATCAGTAGCGCACTACCCACAATGAGCAGTCCCGTAATCACCACCATTGCCGACGCCAACCATCGACCCGGAAGTGCCTTCATATCAATACCCGGGACGGAATGATCAAAATAGCCGCCACATGCTTTAATCGCCCCCATCTCCACGTTATGTTTGCGGCACCAGAAAATAACGCGCTTGGCATCGGCTAGCGTTCGGGCCTTCAGTCCGGTAAGGAACCGAAAACGCATCAGCTTACCTTGGTCATCGAAATATTTATTGAGCTCGGCATCGTCCTGGTTTCCCCTGCCAGGAATGAAGCGCCAAATCTGCGTAAGGACAAGATGCATCGAATTTACGCGCACACAAACAAAAAGCATCAATATTGATATGGCCAACGCAAACGGCGATATTCCAAATGTTCCAAGAACCGTGACCATCCCCTTCGCCGCAGTCGAAATATCTATATCGTCCATATGATTTTTTCAAGCTCACCCTCGCTCTTGTCATATCCGACCTATCAAGGATGAGGCTTGATCTTCGCCCCCAAAAAAATTGGGCACCAGCCTAACGGAGCAAAATATTCACAGGGACGCAAATGGCAAGAGTCACACACGTTCAGCTCGAAGGTGTGAAAAATTGACGCAGACACTGTCAGGTGCCAGGTGCTCGACCCTCCGGATGAACCTGAGGACGCGACCGCTAGATTCGGCCTCAATTGGGTGGACACGGAGCAGCGGCTCGCAGTCGAGGTGATAGACCTCAACACCCGGACCGTCCTCGAGCCTCTTCACGATCTTGAGACGATTTTCAAGCTCGTCCCAGGTCCATGCGCCCTGGCCAAGGCGTCTATCAACCGCCAATTTGATCTGTTCTTGGAGCTGTATGCAGAACCTTGCAGCGCTGTCGATCAGTGCGTCCTTGTCCATCGGCACAGTATCCAACTTGAGGCGTTCAAATCGTCCCGGATTGCAACCGCTTCGGACGGGACGGTCACGTTGATCAAGGATAGGGATAAGCTGTCCATCCTGAAGCTGCTTCTCGGTCAAGCCCCAGACCAATTTGGCGTGGCGGGTGCAGGGACGACTTGCCCTGTGGGTCTTGCCCGTAGAGGCAGGTGGGCCACGCTCACGTGTGACCCTGTCAGGCCTTAACCCAACACTTGGTTCCATTTTCAGGATGCACTGAAGCAAAATCCCCTACAGGTGGAAACCTGTGTGACGTTGCCAGACGGTGAAAGACCTCTGCAGCGGCCAGATCGATATGCTGTCCGAATACCAGCAAGTACTCCTTACTACCTTTTGCGGGCTCACGGATGCAGACGAGTCCACTCCCCTTTGCGCCTGGAAAGTTCTCATATATGTTGTTGAGGGACTTCAGCAAATTCTCCGGTTTCTCAGCTGCGGACACTTGAACATAGAAGGTAGTTTTTCCGGAAATTTCTTTCAAAACCGACAGATCATCAACGCTAGTTTTGACGAGAGCAGTTGTTACCGTGAGTCTTTTAACCAGCGCCTTCGCTTCGTCAAGGTCGGCCTGCAACTTAGTTGCACGGGTGATTGCATCGCTCTTTGCACTGTCGTCAACGGTCGCCGACCAAATCCCCACGCCAAGCCCAATCGCAGTCAGTACGCCCATGCGGTACTTGATCTTCGGTGGTCTATCGTCAGTCGCGATACCAAATAGCGCGACAGCTGCTGCTATTGCCAAACCCAGGATTGTCAGAATCATGTCCGCTCCTTTTGCGACCTGAGAATGTTGATCGATCCTTCAGACGTACAACATTGCGGCCAGAAGAGTTGTCAGCGTCGCGATCGGTTCCCGAAATTTCATGTCCGCCGCCGGCCACGGCACTCGTGATCTGAATATTTCCAAGCGCAGGTCAAGCGCTGAAGTCAGGCACTCGTCAATCACACACAATCGTTGCACGCTGTCGCGCAGCATCGGTACCGTTCGAGCAAATCAAGGGCCGAGCGTCCCCAGACGTTGTTTGAAAAAATCAACGACATGCTGCCGGGTGTACGTTGACGCCATGGCACTTCCAACATCCTCCCCGCCTCTCGCCGCGGCGGCAGCCACCATGCTCATCTGGAGATCATTTGGCTTGGTATGCAGGTCCGGAGCAACCGGTACTGAGGTCGAGAGCTGAACCGATGGAAGCGCAGTCCTTGGCGCGGCTAGCGTCAGCACCTGCCCTAACGTTGGAGCATTGAGGACGCGAGCACTGCCGAGCATCTTGTTCGCCGGGATGCCGATCCAATCTCGCAGGGTCGAAAGAATCGACGTGTGGTCGTAAGGTGTCTGCGTGGGCGATCGGAAAACGGTCCCCGCTGCGATGTACGGCGAGACCAGAACGGTCGGCACACGCACTCCGAAACGATCGAAGCCAAAATCTGAATCGCCAGGTGAGCTCGCAGCGTCCGGGGGCGTTGCGCCCCACGGCGGCGGCACGTGGTCGTAGCACCCGCCATGTTCGTCAAACGTGATCACCAGGAGCGTCTTCTCCCAGTTCTTGGAGGTACTCACGGCTTGCCAGATCTGGAAGAGGAAGGCCTCTCCCTCGTTGATGTCATGCGGCGGATGGAAATCGTTAGGCTCGTGCAGAACATCCGAAACAAATCGTGGCTCGATGAAGGAGTACTTTGGCAGGCTGCCGCGCGCGCAGTCATTCATGAACTCGCCAAAGCTCTCAAAATTCCCAGCCAGATCCGCCGACCACAGTTTCGGGAACATCAGCCCGGTGAGCGACGGCACCAGCGTATCCCGATAGATCTTCCAGCTGACCCCTATGTCCGTCAGCACGTTGAAGATCGTCGGCACATTCCAGCGCAATGGATTGGGGGGCGAGCCGTTGTCGATCCTCCCATTTGATGTTCCCGCGTGGACGAAGGCCCGGTTGGGCCAGGTTTGACTGGGAACAGACGCAAACCAAGCATCAGACACGGCGTAAGCACGCGCCAGCGCACTGAGAACTGGCACTTGTGTGCTGGCGTGATATTGCATGATCTGCCGGGGATCGCTCGTCTCCGTTTCGGCATAGTCATCCACGAATCCCTGCATACCTGGAACTGCCAACGGAGCAGGCAAGACGGATGATCGGAAGAGCTGATAGTTGACGTGCGCCCAGGTCTCTTCAGGGTCCGGGTCAGGCACTTTCGAGCTGCTCACTGGCGAAGTCGCAGGCACCGGTTGAGGCAATATAGTTCCGAAAGGACTGCTGAGGGGATTGTTCAGCCCAGGCAGAACACCATCAAAACAGGGTGGACCGCCAGCAGGCAGAACGGCACTTGGCGCTGTACCGGCCGGGTACAGATCGCCCAGCAGGTTGTCCAGAGATCGGTTCTCGAACATGACCACGATGATGTGGTCGATCTGCTGCAGGATGGCCATTCCGTTCCCCTCAATGATTGGATTGCAGCCCTACTTCGAAAAGCTCGGCCTCACGCTCGCGCCGCGCGCGCAGCCCGTTTCCCGCAGGCCAGAGCCTGCACATGCTCCGAAACAGATCTGGAACTGCTTCGTAGTTGCCGGCGGCCAGCGCGTCCCGAATTTGCCGCATCTCGCGGCGCCGGTCATCGGCCGAGTCATCCGTCATGGCGGTGCCGCGGTTGTAGACCAGGCTCACCAGCATGCCCGTGCACAAACGAGGCAGTAGCCTGGCAGGACTGGGAACGAATGCGCCCTGTGTCTTTGATACTTCCTGCGGCAGCGTGCGCCTGATGTAGCCTTCCCAAGCAGATGCCCAGGGCACAAGAATGCCGGCCAGCTGGGCCGGCGCCTGGCGCGCCGCGTCGCCCTTGACGCCCAGCCAGGGCCGAAGGCGCTGCAATTCGGCTGGTGTCAAAAGGTCTGACCAGTCTTGATCAAAACTCCCTTGGTAACCCAGGTCGTAGCCGACGCCGATCGTGACGCCGCTGGCCCCGCCCGGCCAGGTGGGTGCCGAGCAAAAGCGATCGTAGTAGTCCCGGCCGCTCACCTCTTCCATGCCGATGAAAGCCACGGCGCGCGTGGGAATGTCTGGGTTTGGTTCTGGCAGCGCGCGCAGCAGCGCCCACATCGGCGCATCAATGCCGCTGGCATCGGGCAATCCGTGGGCTTTGCGGAAATCACGCACAGCGGCAATGGTCGACGCCCCAAAACTGCCGTCCTCATCCAGGATCGCCCCGGCCCGGTTGAGCAGATCCTGGGCTTCTGCAACGGCATCGCCCTGATCGTTTGGCATCAGCGTCGAATCGCCCATCTTGTTCTCCCGTTGCAGGGTCTCGCGGCTCCGGTCAACCCTTGGACGCGGCACCTGCGGCTTTCACGGCCGCAGCGGCCTTGGCTGCCGCACTTGCAGACCTGGACGCCGCGTCAGAAGCAGCTGTCGCCGACGATGCTGAAATGACAGCGTGACGTCAATGCACATCTAGCTTCGGGGAATCGCCTTGTTCACCAGGTAGCCCGAGTGACTGATACCCAGAAGTGCCAGGGTGCTGTCGTCCAACCCGGGGAACGCCGTGATGCCGTCCGGCTGCGCGAACTTGAAACTCCGCCACAGCGCGAATCCATAGGCAACCGTGATCGCCAGGGTGAAGAAGAACATCTGCACTTTGGCGAGATCGACGTGGGCCCCATTGCTGGTCTCGTCCCCCGTGAACATGTCCGACCAGCTGGCTTGACTCGCGCTCTTGTTGCCGAGCACTTGCCCTTCAACCTTCTCGCTGCCCGGGGCCTCGCCTGCTTTCGCCAACAAGCTGAGCGTCTGATCCAGGGCCGGCTGCGAAGCATCCTTGGTCTTCTTTTGAGAGAGCAGCAATGGCGTTCCCACGAGCGATGTCGTGCTGATGCCCATGGCCATCCAAAGCTCCTTGGGAATGCCGATCCCCAAGGGCTCATCCACGCCGGTGTAGATGTTGTAGAGGGCAGCCGCCATGTAGGCCGACAAAATGATGAGCGTCCAGACCGTCATCTGGAAGCGCGACAGACTGATCACGTTGCGGTCATCGATCAAGATGCCGCCCCAACGTCCGACGATTGCATGCCCAGCGGCCGCCACGAGCATCAGCATGAGCACTGCGATGACGGCCCAAGCTAGGCGGTGGTTGTGCGCGGAGATGGCCCACCAGCCGAGAATAGGAATCAAGGCCATCAAGAGCGCCAAGAAGCCGGAATACGCCTTTGTCATGTCCCCTCCCTTGAACTCCTCACGGAGCGCCGTTTAGTTCCCGACCAGCGGAGCGCTGTCGCCATTGAGCAGATCCGACACACTCGACCACAGCGTCTGGTCGTCCACGATCAGGAACATGCCACCGCGGCCGTTCTGGCTGCTGCCGCAGTTCGAGTTCGACAGGGCGCCCTGCTGATTCATGTCTCCGAAAATCACGAAGTGATGTGATCCCGATGTCGACACGCCGACCTTGGCATGATTGAAGTCCGGCCCCAGGCCACCCTTCAAGCCGAACTTGGTTCCCTGCCAACCACCGGAGATCGCGATCTCAACGGCACCGGGTTTGGGAAGACTGGCATCCCAGCAATCGATGGGGGTCTGTGTGGACGTTGATCCGATCGTTGGATTGGTCCACCACGACGCCACTCGCAAGGAAACACTCCCCAGTTGGGAAGAGACCATCTGCCACGGAGGCACGTGCAGCGCCGATGGCTTGGACACCAAGCCAACGCCCGACGACAGCTGAGTCTTGAACACCTTGGTACTTGTGGACTTCACACCCAAGGCCTTCACGGCGTCCTGAATGTCCTGAGGACCACCGTTATTGACCAACTGACGGTTGCTTGGATCCGTGACAACGCTGGAGTTGCCGATCGCGCGCAGCACTTGAAGCGTATCGGCGGCCGTGAGCCGCACCGAGAAGAAGCTCTGGCTGACCAGAATGTCGTTGGGGCGCGCGATGCAGCCGAGCGTGTTGCCGGATTCGGAGCGCGGCGCAGATTGGCTTGCCGCGCCCGGCCACGAAGGTGTCGTGACCTGAAGGATGACGCCTTCGCCCGCATCGTTCCAGGCAACAACGCCTTTGGAATGGCCCCAAGGCGAAGAGCAGGATTCGCTGCAGCCCGCAATGCTGGGGTCGTTGTAGAACTGGTCGTTCCAGACAACGTAGAAATACTTATGCTTGATCAGATCCCCGAAGGTTGCTCCGACGGGATCCGCGGCCGATTCGCCGATACATGTCGTGCCCATCTGGAGCTTAGAGTCGGCATTGCTGGCGTAGACAAAGGTCTGACCGCGAGGGTCTTCTGATGGACTGCCACCGAAGGGGCAGAGCGTGGTCGCTCCGGCCGGACAGGCCGGAAAGGACTTGGCATTGAACTTGAACACGAACCACCAGTCGACGGCCTTGCCATCCTGAACCAGTGGAGTCGGCGTCTGGGCTTGCGAGAGCGTGCTGAAGCAAAGCCCGGCAACGGCAACCGCAAGCGCAGCAAACCGCTTGATTGAAACCAGTTCGAATTGCACGGCCCCCTCCCAGGTAAGCGCATTCGACAACTGACCGTCCAATACGGCGACGGAGCGACTGATAGCCCGAGCAGCATCTGGCGACTTGTGGTCGACGTCAAGCTGTCAAGCCTTACAGATAGGGATTGCGATCACGCGTTTTGCACGCCGATGAGTTCGACACCCGGCGCAACCCTAGGTACCACGATGTGTGCGCGGCGAGCCCGGTGAATGGACAGGAATGTGCCGGTGCGCATGATGCAACGTGCCCGCTTTCGGCGCCCACGATCAGCGTTCCGAATCGACACAGACGGCTATTACTGGACATCATCACTTTGAGTGATGCCTCCAAATCTTCCAGTGCCTAGTGAACTGTAACGTTTAAAACGGAAGTATTATTGTGACCTCGGAGGTCGCAATGAAACTCACCGATACCGAAGCCTTGGAATTGCAACAGCGAGCGAATGCGAGGACGGGTCGGGCAGACTCGGCGCGCCACGCGCGGCTGATTCTGCTGTTGGCCGAGGGTCTGACCTGGGCTGAGATTCGCTCCAAGCTCGACTGCAGCGACAGTTTTATAGACCGCTGGAGCAAGCGGTTCATTGAGGGGCGCTTGGCCGGCCTGTTCCCGCGCCACGCTGGACGAGAGCGTTACAAGGTCACCGATCGCATCGAGGCGCGCGTGCTTGCGCGCACGACCAAACACAAGCCTGCCGATGGCTCGACGCACTGGTCGACGCGCAAGTTGGCCGCCGAACTCGGCGGCGATATCTCGCACATGACGATCGCTCGCATCTGGGCCAAGCACGGTATCAAGCCGCACCGGCTCGAAGGCTATCTCGCATCCAACGACCCTGACTTTGAGGCCAAGGCCGCAGATGTGATCGGGCTGTACTTGCACCCGCCGCAGCACGCGGCCGTCTTCAGCGTCGACGAGAAGACTGCGATCCAGGCGCTGGACCGCAAGGATCCCGTCCTGCCGCTGTCGCCAGGTCGAGCCGAGCGTCACGGCTTCGAGTACTACCGGCACGGCACGCTCTCGCTGTACGCAGCCTTCAACACCAAGACCGGCGAAGTCCTGGGCAAGACAGCGACGCGGCACACCTCGGCAGAGTTCGTCGCGTTCCTCGCCGACATCGTGGCCAACCAACCTCGCGGCAAGGAAATCCACGTCATTGCTGACAACCTCTCGGCGCACAAGACGAAGCGGGTCGATGAGTTCTTGGCCGAACATCCGACGGTGCATATGCACTTCACGCCGACGTATTCCTCTTGGCTCAATCAAGTCGAGTTGTGGTTCGCCAAGATCGAGCGCGACGTCATTGCGCGCGGTGTCTTTACTTCGGTCACCGACCTCAAGCGCAAACTCATGCGCTACATCCGGCACTACAACGAACAGCCCAAGCCGGTGAAGTGGAAATACTTCGACACCACGCATCGAATCACTCCCGATTCAATCGTTACAGGCCACTAGAGTGGGCTCGCATGACTGTCGTTGAGCGGATCCGCGTAGCGGGTCCTGGCTTAATCGTTGATCTGGAGGTTGTCCATGCCTCAGACATTGCGGCTGCTTGCCGCATCCGCGCTCACCTATGCGATCAATGACGCGGGACCCGCCAGTCCCTACGATGGGATTGCGAACCTATCGAACATCAAGACCTTCTCGCGCGGCTTCGATCAAATCAATGCAGCCTTGATAGGAACCGCAGACTTCGGTGTTGTGCTGGTCTTCCGCTGCACATTGCCGCCGGTCCCTGGTCGGGAGGCGGTCCCGATCATTGCCGATTGGGTTCAAAACATCGAGGTCGAGCTTGAGGTTGGAAGCTTCATCCCCGGCCAAGTTCATCACGGCTTCCTCGGTGCTCTTGATTCACTGTGGGACGAGGTGTCCGCTGAACTAAAAAATCAGCTCGCGGCGTCGCCGGTCAAACGACTCTTCGTGACTGGGCACAGCAAGGGCGGCGCCATGGCCCACTTGGCGGCCACGCGATGTGCGCTGACCAGCATCATTGCCGGAACTCAGATCACGGTCAGGACCTTTGAGGCGCCGCTGCCAGGCAACAGTGACTTTGCTTCCGGCTACGCGCGCTTGGTTCCTGATGCTGTCCGCTATGAATTCCAGGACGACTTGGTTCCACACCTGCCACCCGGCTCGGAGTGGCGCCTTGCACTGGGCAATGTTCCCGGCCTGGACAATTTGGCTGATCTGACGGAAGACTTTGACTATTCAGAGGCGGCGACGCTGGCGTTCGTGGACTGGTCTGGCGACATCGTCGGAGACTCGGCTTTGCTGAGCTTTGAGCGGAAAGCCCATCTGGTCGCCAAACTGAGCGGCGATCAACGTCTCGACGTGATCACCGACCATTTCATCGATCCCAACTCTGGTCTTTGGAAGGCAATCAGTGCGCTCACGTAACGATGCACAGTGCGGAAATTTTGGCGCAGAGTTCCGAGTCGCGCTTCGACTGGCCCGGGCACTGCTTTGAACTGGACCACACTATGCCAAGCCACCGCCATGCGATTGCCACCCTATTCATGGCCACTTTTTGCACTGGTGTGCATGCCGGCGCGGTCTACGGAACTGTCCGGACCGCATTAGGTCCTCTGGCCGGCGTCAAGATCCAGCTTGCTTGCCCGGGGTTCGTCGCTGGCGCACAGACCTCTGTGGCCACCAGCGATGTCAGCGGTAGTTACGCCTTGCGCCTGCCGATCAGTGGTCGATGTTTGATGCGGGTTCAGCGGGGCTCCATCACTGGGACTCCTTTTGAGGTCTTCCTTTTTGACAACCCCATCCGCTTCGACTTCACGGTCGGCCAGCAGTTGCAAAAGCTGGGCTGATAGCCATGGAAGCTGAGCCCATGGACTCCGCCTCGGCCGCACCAGACGGGGTTGACGGGGGCGATCGACGCAAGTCCAAGGGCCGGCGCCACGTTGACACGCAGCTGGAATGGCTAAAGGCGATCGGCATGCCCGCAGTCACCTTGTTCGTGACGATGGTGGGCGGCTATTACCTCACCGGCTTTCAAAAGGAACGCGAGGCGCGCGAGAGCAATCAAAAGCTGTACGCACAGTTGCTGACACAACGCGAGCAGTCGGACGCACAGATCCGCAAGGACATGTTCAACCTCGTCATCGGCAGCTTCATGCAGCCGCCCAAGAAGGGCGATATCGAATCTCAGGTGCTGCAGCTTGAGCTGCTCGCGACCAACTTCAACCAGTCGCTGGACATTGCACCGTTGTTCAAGGATGTGGCCCGCAATCTTGTGAGTAATGCCAGCTTACCCGCCGCGCTGATCACCGACCTTAAGAAGCGGTTGGATAGCAGCGCATCCAATCTGATCTCAAAACAAGTGGATAGCCTGGCACAGCATGGGTTTTCCTATGGCATCTTTCAGCCGCTACGCGGTTGGGAAGATCGCATCGGCACACCGATCATCGATCAGACGGTCCCGCTGAATCAATTCGTGCCAGCGACTGCCCATTCCAACGACGCTACAAAGGGTTCACTTCACGTTCATGTCGAAATCGTGGACCTGAACCTTGACCATCACGAGGTGATGGTCCGCCTTCGCATCGAATTTTCCGACGATGCTACGCAAAACATCGATCGGCATTTCTGGGTTAGTCAATACGACTTCCCCATGCTGGACAACACCCAGTTAGCCATGGGCCTGCGTTGCTCCGTCGTCATCACCGATTTCCTTGCGCCAACCAGCTCGTCGAAAGTCCATGACGACAATGTCGCCGCCTATTTCAACGTCGTCATCTTTCCCGCCGCCAGCGCCAGCTTCAAAGAGCGCCAGGACTATGACGACGTGCTGAACGACATGTTGAAGTTCGGCGGCAAACGCAGTAGGAATGGAGCAGGACCCTCATGAAGACTGCACACCAAATGCGGCGCCGAGCTATGCTCGTTGGCGCGGTGCTATCGCTCTCGCGGGCCCTCCAAGCAGCTCAGGCCGTATCCAGCGACCCAGCCTCAGCGCCGGCCAGCAGCGCTGACGCCTCACCATATCCCAAGCCCACCAGGGATAAATCTGCCGGCAAATTGCAGGTCAACGTCAGCGGTGACGGCAAGCCCGTACCGAACACTTATGTCACTGTCAAAGTCGGCAGCGACGCAGCCTTCCAGATCATTCTCGACGACCACGGTGAGTCCTCTTTGGACATCAAGGTGCCTGGCAAGGTCGAAGTGCTAGTTATCGCACCAGGGTGGGCCTCCTCGCATTGTGTCGTCGAGATCAAGGCCGGCGCAAAGACGTCGTTGCCGATCGCACTGAAGAAGCCCCAGCGGCCCGCAACGCCCGCATCAAGCTGACTAACAAGACTATCGACGTCTGGGCAGCTGGCGGAATCTAGACTAGCCCAAGCAAAACCTCCGTATCGAGAAGCGTTGACCATGGCGTTGCGCCGCAGGCGTAGCTGCGCTTCGATGAAGTCGCGATAGGGCTCGCAGGCCGACACCGTGCTCGCCGATGGGGTCGGCACGGGAGCCGGTGGACAGGGTGGGGGAATTTGCTTGCTCGGCGGCGAAGCGCTGCTGGTAGCCGCGGATCGTCTTGCGATCGATCCCCGTGACGCGTTCGATCTCGCGTTGGCCGGCCCCGGCGCTCAACAAGGTCCAGATGGTCGTCTGCAGATGCGGCTTCAAGACGTTCACTCCGTCACCCCCTCTTGGCTGAGGGAGCGAAAGTAACGTCCTGCCCGGAGCGCCCGGCGCCCGCGTCGCGGCGCGCTTACGCCGTCACGACATGGTCGCCGAGGTGGGGGAATTTACGTGTCGATGGGTGGAGGAGTTTGGGTGTCGTCCGGGGGGTGCGGCCCTTGGCCCGATAGTCCATCCAGCGGAAGGTCACGCCGCATCCATCTAGCCTGAAGTTCCCCGTCCTGGGGAGCGAGTTTCCCTTCTGATTCAAGCGCTTGCGGTGAATCAGCGGGTGGCGTTCTGTCTACAGGTGAATGGCTTGGATGAGGTCCA
>Ga0213872_10000348_pt1 | contig 39020 bp, 36 predicted proteins | sample VelepicomBERX_R2_FD_160071 | JGI IMG/M metagenome (GOLD analysis project Ga0213872, IMG submission 160071) | Rhizosphere microbial communities from Vellozia epidendroides in rupestrian grasslands, the National Park of Serra do Cipo, Brazil - RX_R2 | ecosystem: Host-associated > Plants > Roots >... | reverse complement strand
TTCTGGGGCGATGTGGTTTGCCGCCCCACGACGAGTGTTCTACCTCCTAGTTGGGAGCGTACCGGAGATCCTGGTTCGATTCTGTGGGCTGACGCGGGCCTCGGGCTCGTGGATTCATAACAAGCGCCTTCAATGGCGCCGCGTGTCGGTGTTTGCTACGTGTCTGGTTTGCGATTGTGGTCCACATAGATCCACCCGTGCGGGCGGCCGCTAGTCAGGCGGTCACAAAACTGCCATGAAAGCAAAGCGGTGCCGCGTAGGGCAGATACGCCTGTGCGACCGGGCCGTGCGATAGGTGGGTGCCGTCGAATACGGCCACCATGCTCTGCTGCCTACGCACGTTGTAGGTCACCCCCAGCAGCCACTGGCCCTTGCCCGAGGCTTTGGGCACCGGTACGTGCTCCTCTACGATCCAGTCCGGGCCATAATCGAAGCGATCTACCTGCCCGCTGTCGACATCAATGCAGGCTACCCCGGTTTCGCCGAAGTCGGTGCTGTGGGGGCTGATGGTCACGAAGAGCTTGCGATAGCGGTGGCCGACGTCGACCGCGGCGACACGGGGGAACTCCGTTTTGCGCAGCAGGGTCTCGCTGTGCGCGGTGCCGCGCGTCAGGTCAAGCGTGAGGAGCACGGTGTCGGCATCGGCGGTGTAATGCATGCGCTCGCCGCGCATGGCGCCCTCAAGTGCTTTGAGGATGCTGGCGTCGGGCATGAGGCAGGCATCGAAGCGGATGGTATGGCCTTCGTCCCAACCGTTGCCGAAGTGAAACGCCATGCCTGCGGGCATCTCCACAATGCGCTCCAGTGTGAAACTCGCGCGGTCGACCACCACGGCGCGCATCGGGCGGCTAGCGTTCCAGACCTGGGTCTCCATATAGCTCGTATGCGGCCCATAGCGCGTGTCGAAGGGCGGCACCAGAAAGACCATATAGCGGGCGGTCACGACGAAGTCGTGCACCATCGGGAGCTGCGGCACGTCGATCATGCCGAAGCGGCCGAGCCGACCGTCGGGGTCGATGCGCCACAGCAGCAGCTTGTCGGCACCGGGCGCCACGCCGAAATTCCACATTACGCCGTCGGGTGTGATTTTGGGGTGAGCCGAAAAGGGCAGGGCGGCAAGGTCATCGCGCCAGGTCTTCATGCCGATCGTGGCAAGACTTGTCGGGTCGACTTCCGTCGCCGAACCCCCTTCCCATAATGCGTAGACTTTGCCCGCGTGCGCGACGGCATTGGTATTGGCGACATTGATCGTATCGTTGTTGCGCACCGGGCTGCGCTCGATCACCGTATCGTAGGCGGGGTAGAGAAACTGCCCGGCGGCTGACTCTTCCACATATTTCTGCGTGCGGACGAAGCGCGCGGTGTGCCGCACGCGGCCAGCGTCGAGATGCCAGGCGTGCACCATGCCGTCGCCGTCGAACCAATTGCGGTAGCGTTCGCCCCCGAGCTCGAAGCGTGCTGGCCCGTTGCGATAGAAGGTGCCATGCAGCTCGGCCGGCCAGCGGCCCTCGACACGCGCAACGCCGCTCAACATCTCGGCTGCGCAGCCTTTGAGCGCTGCGAGGCGCGGGTGGGCGGGCAGGTTAGTGCGATAGGCATCGAAGGTGTCGTCAGCGCGCGCCCAGCCCGGCAGCGCCAGTAGGGCGCCACCCGCAAGCGCGCCGCGCAGGAAGTGTCGGCGGTCCATGGCCCAGCCTCAGTGCAGGTTGATGGTCACGGTGTTGCCGGCCGCAGAGAGGTGTACGCGCGACTGCTCGAAGCTCGGCGGGCCGAACTGGCCCACGGCATCGTTGCCGAAGCCGTAAGGCTCGATCGGCATGCCAACCGGGTTCGTGGCGAGCTCGCCACTGCCGTTTTCGTCCTGGAAGGCGCTCAGTGCATAGTCGCCCGCCGGCAGATTGGCGATCACCGCCCTGACCTTGCCCGGCCGTGCGTCAACAGCCGCCGTGCCCACTGGGCGTTTGAGGAAATCTTCGGCGCGGCTGTAGGCGGCAACCAGCACCCTGCCCTTGGCATTCTTCAGCCCACCGATGTCGATCGTGAGGTCGGCTGCATGCGCGAGGCTGGTCATGGCAAACCCGACGGCGATGATGCATGGAACGAACAGCTTCATGGTTTTCCCCTGCGGTTGGCTCGCGGATTGCGAGGACCGCATCCTGGCAGGCTGGACGGGGGGCTGCTCGGGATTGAGACGAATCGACTGCCAGCGCGCGCCAAATGCACGCCTGATTCGCGAATGGCGTGGTGGCTTTCTTAAGCCGCCGGGGCCGCCGCACCGCCGAGCAATACCCCCTCCGGCTGCGCCCAGAACGCCTTGTCGAGCGTCCAATCGACTTTGCGCTCAGCTTCGCCCGGGTTGGCCAGTACCAGGTGCAGGTGTGGCGCGGCATGCTCGGGCAGGGCGATTTGCCAGCCGGCGAGCGTGTACTCGTGGCCGTTGCGCCAGAGGCTGTTGTCGGGGCCATCGTGGCGGTCGGCGCTGATCCTGGCAAAGTCGGCGAGGGTGTAGGTACCCGTGTGTTCGGCCAGCAGGGTATCGACGCGCGATAGGCGGGTGGCGCTGCTCGGGCCGATCTTCTGCGGTGTGCTGATCAGGCTGGTATCGAGGTAGTGGTTGGTGTGGGCCAGGATGCCGTTGGCGCTGCGGGTGATGGCGTATTTGCCATCTTGGCCGATCTCGACGCGCATCAAACCGTGTGCATCGCCGATCAGCAGAAAGACCGGTTTGTTGCCGGTGAACAGCGCGTCGGCATGGGCGCTGACTTCATCGAGCGAATGGTATTGCGTCAGGATGGCCGAAAGCAGCCTGTGATGCTGTACTTCGGCGTCGCGTACGGCCTTGGGCAGGCTGCTGGCCTCGGCCGAGACGACCGACACGCCCGCTTCGTTGACGCCACCCTTGAGGCCCGGCTCGCTACCGGTATCGGCAAAGAGGCCCAGGTAACTCAGCTTATCTGCCGGATGCACCAGGCGAACGGACTGGATATGGTCGGGCTTCCAGTCACGATTTTTGGCGAGCAGGGTACCTTCGGCGCTGGCAGCGCCGGCGGCGCCCCACAGCGTGCATGCCTCTGCGGTAGGCCAGGCAAGTGCTAGGGCGATCAGGATTGCGGCGTGTCGGATCATGGCGAGGGCCTCGTGGCGGTGTGACACCATAACGCGGCATGCCCGTGCCGCGTTGACAGGTGGCCTTTCAGACGATTCCCTTGTCGCCTTTCATCTTGCAAACGGGTGCGCTAGGCTTCGGACGACGCGACCGGCATCCCATGCCGTGCGATCCGATAGAGAGTCTCATCACACTATGCGCGGTACCCTTGGCCTAACCCTGACAATGTTGCTGCTTGGTTCGTCGGGGCAGGCTGCGGATTTGCGCATCCTGGTCGATACCAGTACCGACATGCCGATGGGCGCCTTTCGCGACAATGTGTTGATTGGCGGCATCCAGCATGACGTCGGGCTGGCCCTTGCCGCCCAGATGGGGCGGGATGCCCAGTTCATTCCGCTACCGCGCAAGCGTATTGCCTCGGCGCTGCTGCGGGGTGATGCCGATCTCTCTTGCCACTATCTGCCTGCCTGGCTATCGGGCGATTTCGGTTGGACCATCCCCTTTATGCCCAACGGTGTACTGCTGATCAGCAGCAGCCGTACGACCAAACCTCCCAATATCGGAGCCCTGGCCGGTGTGCCGATCGGCACAGTGACCGGCTACGCCTACCCCGAGGTGGAGCAGGTGCTGGGCAGCCGTTTTGTGCGCGACGATGCGCCCGATTCGGCGCATGTGCTGCGCAAGTTGGCCGCTGGGCGGACGCAATATGCCTTGATCGGCGAGCGTTTTCTAGAATACCAGCAAAGCCGTGGCGACTTTACCCTGCCGCTGCAGCCGCCTATCGTCGTTCATCATTACGACGCGCAATGCGCCGTGTCGCGGCGTGGCCAGGTCAGCGTGGCCGAAGTCGACCGGGCGATTGAGGCATTGAAGCGTCGCGATACCTTCTCGGCCATCTATCGTCAATATCGCTGACCGAGCCGTTGTTGAGATTGTTGCCTGGAGCCAAGTCCTTGAGGTAATAGCCTATTAGGGCATTACTACGCTTGTTCAGCGATGTGCAATCCGTCTATTCTGTCGGTCGATCTGTAGTTTCCATTTGAGCAAGCTTTGTCCGTTTTCCATGTCTTGCGGGGCCTGCTGCGCGGTATGGCGGCAGTACGCGTCGTTCTCTTCCTCACCATCGCATCTGCTCCGGCCTGCGCTGAAGAGGTCATCGTATTCGGCGACGATACCTTTGCACCTTTCTTGTTAGTGCGTGACGGCAAGCCTGCGGGCTCGCTGGTCAAGCTGTTGCAGCGTGCCGAAGCCCTGTCGGGTGATCATTACGTGGTCAAGCTGATGCCGTGGGAGCGCGCCTACCAGATGGCGAGCAGCGGGCAGGGGGCGATCATCGGCCTGTCGGATACGCATGAGCGCCGCAAGCTCTTCGATTACTCCGACGCCATCGAGGGCGAATCGACCCGTATTGTGGTGCTGAAGCGCCGCGCCTTTGCGTTCAACACGCTGGAAGACCTACGCGGCAAGACTTTTGGTGCGGCCTTTGGCGTGAGTTTTGGTGACCAGGTGGACCAGGCGATCCAAGAAGGCCTCTTCTCCGTCGAGCGGACCATTGGCCGCGCAAGCCGCATCAAGAAAGTGCTGGCCGGGCGTATTGACGGTGCTTTTGTGACAGGGCCCACTCCGTCGCTGAACGAGCTGGCCGAGGACGACCCGATGTTGGCTAGCCGGATTGACGAACTGACGTTCCTGCCCAAGCCGCTCCGGCACGATCTGTTTTACCTTGCGTTTGCCAAGTCCATGCATCAATCGGCTGCGATTGGTCGCTTCAACCATGCCTTGCGGGTGCTGCGCGAGGCAACGCAGTCTGTGCCGGCCTCGCGGCGATAACCCTGTCATCCATTTTATCTACGGGTTATCCACACCGGTCGGTTGCGCGGATTCTTAATATAATCAAACACTAATATTTGTAGTGCAACGCAAACCGTGCGGGTTCCCCGGCACGGTTTTTGTGCTGTGCTAGTCTGGAATTCAGCTTTCGGGCGTGTGTGATGCGAGGCGCCCGGTGCCTGCTTGCCGCTCGAATAAGGAAACGATATGACATCTCTCAGAAGTCGCCTGATTGCCTTTGTGACCGGTATTGTCGCGCTCAGCGCCATTTTGCTGGCCGTTATCTCGTATGGGCGGATGAAGGGCGAGATCGAAACCGGCATCAGCCAGGAAATCGCCGCTTCCGCACAGGGCTATGGCAGCGTGGTGGCGGATTGGGTAGCCGCGAAGGAGCTGGTGGTGGCGTCGGTCGTGCCACAGCTGGGCCAGGCCGATATCAAGGTGCCGATGCAGCAGGCGGCGGCCTCGGGTGGCTTTACGCTGTTCTACACCGGCTATGCCGATAAACGCATGATCTACTCCACCGACAAGACGCCGCCCGAAGGCTACGACCCGACGGCGCGCCCTTGGTACAAGCTGGCGGTCGAGAAGGGCACTGCGGTTGTGACTGCGCCCTATATCGCGGCATCGAGCAAGAAGCTGGTGGTGTCGTTTGCTGCACCCAAGGGCAGTGGCGCGAGCGTGGAAGCCGTGGTCGGCGCCGATATCAATCTGGAAGACATCGTCAACGATGTGCTGGCAATCAAGCTGCGTGGCAATGGTTATGCCTTCCTCGTGGGTAAGGATGGCAAGATCATCGCGTATCCGTCTGAGGGCTCCGCGCTGAAGCCGATCAAGGAAGTGATCCCCGGCTTTGACAGCATTGAGCACTACACCGATACGCAGACGCTCAACACCGTCGAGATCGACGGCGCGGCCAAGCTCTTGGCACTGCGCCCGATCAAGGGCACCGAATGGTATCTGGGCCTTGTGATCGACAAATCGGCCGCTACGGCACCGCTGCGTACCCTGGTGGCCGAGCTGGTCGGCGTACTGGCGGTGATGATCGGTATCGCGCTGGTGCTCACCTGGGTCGGTATCAGCCGGCTCTTGCAAGGCCTGCATGCCGTCGAAGACGCCATGCGTGCGATCGCGACCGGCGAGGGCGACCTGACGGTGCGCCTGCCGGCGGGCAGCCGCGATGAAGTCGGCCGTATCGCCGCCGCGTTCAACCAGTTCATCGATAAGTTGCGCGAGATGTTTATCGCGGTGCAGGAGCAATCCGAGGCGCTGACTACGGGCGTGAGCCATCTCACCGATACCACCAAGCATATCTCGGTCGATTCCAACAAACAGTCGGAGGAACTCAGCTCGACCGCGGCGACGATTGAGGAAATCACCGTCAGCATCGCCCACATTGCCGACAATGTGCACGACACACATAAGCTGGTGGAAGGCGTCGATGCGGGCTCGACCGAATCGGCCGAGGCGGTGGACAAGGTGGCGAGCGAGATTGGCCGCATCGCGAGCGAATTCGCCCAGTTGGCCGAAGTGATGAATGGCCTCGGCGCCCGCTCGGACCAGATCAACAGCATCGTCGGCGTGATCAAGGAGATCGCCGACCAGACCAATCTCCTGGCCTTGAATGCAGCGATTGAGGCGGCGCGCGCCGGCGAGCAGGGTCGTGGCTTCGCCGTGGTGGCCGATGAAGTGCGCAAGCTCGCGGAACGCACCACGCAGGCAACGGTCGAGATCGGCAATATGATCGGTAGCGTGCGCGACGATACGCAAAGCGCACTGGGCCGCATGCAATCGGCCGTGCAGGCGGTCGACCAAGGGGTGACGCTGGCCAATGCCGCCAGCGGACGTATTCAGGGCATCCGCAGTGCCACCGGCACCATGGTAGCCAAGATGGACGATATCGTGGCGGCGACGGCGGAGCAGAAGGAAGCCACCACGGCCATGGCACGCAGCGCCGAGCGCGTAAACGTGATGGCCCAGCAGACCGACCAATCGCTGCAGGATGCGAGCCGCACCCTGCAAACCCTGTCGACGCTGGCATCGAGCCTGCGCGGTATCGTAGGCCGCTTCCGCATCTGACCCAGCTTTACTGCTGAACCTTCGCGCGCCACCGACATGACCGCTTGTCGGTGGCGCGTCTTATTTCGCAAGATAGTATTGAATTCAATAGTTCATTTCGGTACTATTTATTCATGAACAATCAAACGCGAATTACGCCCGAAGAGCGGGAGGCTTATGTGGCCGATGCGCATGAGCGCCTGGTCGGCGAAAAGCTTGGCGACGTGCGGATCAATATCCTCGTCAAGACCTGCAGCGCCATCATGCTCGACTACCTCGGCCGGCAGCTAGCACCGTATGCGCTCAGCACGACAGGCTACCTCGCCATGATGATGATCTTCAGCCATCCAGAAAACCTGGTGAACCCCTCTGAACTGAGCGCCGAAATGCGCGAGACGCGGGGCAATGTGACGCGGATCTGCGATGAGCTGGTCAAGCAAGGCTATATCCGCCGCGTGACCAATCTGGAAGACCGTCGCCGCGTCGACCTCTCGCTGACCGACGAAGGGATTGCACTGCTGCAAAAGGTCGTGCCGGTTTTGCGCAAACAAATCGAGACAGTCTATGCCGTGTTCAGCGAAGAGGAAAAAGCTACGCTGTACGGCCTGCTCGGCAAGCTGTATCGGTCGTTTGAATTGAAATCCTGAACCGCGTGGTGCCCATGCCGGGCACCTCCGCTTTTTTTTGCCTTGAAAGTTACAAAATGAACTATTCATACAGCAACTATGTCGGACGGCGCACCTGGCTGGCCACGCTGGTCGGGGTAGCGCTCGCAGGATGTGCCACGCTGCCTCCCAAGGATGCCGCGCCCAAGCTCGATACAGTCGAACAGGCAGACTTCGCCAAGGCCGGTAACGGTGCTTGGCCGGCCGCCGACTGGTGGAAGCAATTTGGCGATGCGCAGCTGGATACCTTGATCGAGCACGCATTGGCGAACTCGCCGAATATGGCGGTGGCGCAAGCCCGCGTGGCACAAGCCAGCGCCGAATCGCGTGCCGTCGCGGCTGAAGGGGGGATCAACGTCGCGGCTGATGCGCAGGTTTCGCGCCAGTTGTATTCGAAGAATTCCATCTACCCGCCGCCCTTGGGCGGGTCGTATGACACCAGCGGCGATATGCGCCTCGATTTCAGCTACGACTTCGATTTCTGGGGTCGCAACCGCAGCGCAATCGAAGCCGCCCTCGGCCAACGTGCCGCTGCACAGGCCGAAGTCGCTGGCGCTGCCGCATCGCTTTCCGCCGCAGTTGCTCACAGTTATTACCAGTGGCAGGCGTTGAATGCCCACATCGCGTCGATCGAAAGTATCGAGGCCCAGCGTGGTGCACTGGTGCAGCTGGAAGCGCGCCGGGTGAAGGCAGGCATCGTCTCGGGTGACAACCTGCACCCGTTGGTGGCCGATGCCGCCGCACCTCACCAGACGCTGGTGCAACTGCAGACCCAGCGTGAGCAGGCGGCATTTCAGCTGAAGTCGCTGGTGGGGGGCGATCGCAATATGCCGGCTCTGAAGGCAGTACCGCTGCCCACGGTCAAGGCAGAATTGCCCAGCAACCTGCCCATCGACCTGTTGGCTCGCCGCCCCGATATCGCCGCTGCGCGCGACCGGGTACAGGCGTCGCTCAAGCAGGTGGATTCCGCCCGTGCAGCCTTCTACCCCGATATCAGCATCACCGCCTTTGCCGGCGCCAACAGCCTTTATATGGGCAAGTTGCTGCACGCCAGCAGCCGCGAGCTCGGCGTCACGCCGGCGCTGCATCTGCCGCTCTTCGATGCAGGCCGCCTGCGCGCGGGGCTCGATGAGAACCGTGCCGACGTAACCATGGCCGTGGCGCAGTATGACCAAGCGCTGCAAGCCGCCGTAGCCGACGTGAACGATGCAGTCGTCCGACTCAACGGTGCAGAAGCCGAGCGCGCTTCGCTCGATAAGCAGCTGCAATCGCGACAGCGTGATCTCGACGGCGCAAACAAGCGCCTCAAGGCGGGCCTTGCAGACCGGCGCGAAGTCTTGCGCGACCAGCTGAGCCTGACCAGCGTGCAAGACCAGGAAATCAACCGCCGCGTCCAGGCGCTGAGCGCCCAGGTGGACTTGATCAAAGCATTGGGCGGCGGCTATGTCGCGCCCGAGCAAGCCGCACAACAGTAGGGTCGATCTCGAACCCGACCAATCACCGAATCGACCCATACGGAGCACATCATGACGACAACAGTACAAACCCCTCCTGCCGCACCAAACGGACGCGCCAAGAAACTCATCATCGCCGCAGCGGTCTTCGGCGCCCTGGCTCTGGGCTACGGGCTCTACTACACGACCTACGGCCAATACCACGAAGAGACCGACGACGCCTATGTCGGCGCCAATCTGGTGTACGTGAATGCGCAGGTCAGCGGCACGGTGGTGGGTCTTGGTGCCGATGACAACCAGCCGGTGAAGGCGGGCGAGCCCTTGATCCGCCTTGACCATGCCGACGCGACGGTGGCACTGGCCGACGCGGAAGGCCGCCTGGGCGAGATCGTCCGGCAGATTCGCCAGCAGTTCCGCTCGGTAGACGAAAGCAGTGCCGTGGTTGCGCAGCGCAAGACCGACCTCGCCCGCGCACAGGACGACTTGGCGCGCCGCAAGCAATTGGCCGGCAGCGAAGCGCTGTCTGCGGAAGACCTGGCACATGCCAACGAGGCGGTGGCCGCCGCGCGTGATGCGCTGACCGTGGCCGAGAAGCAACTGGCTGCGACCCGCGTGCCGATCGACGGCACGACCCTGCGCCACCAGCCGAGCGTGCTGCGGGCCCGCGCTGCTTACGTGCAGGCTTATCTGGCCGCACAACGTAACGACATCGTGGCGCCGGTCGACGGCTTTGTTGCCCGCCGTACGGTGCAGGTCGGCCAGCGTGTATCGCCGGGCGCCTCGCTGCTCGCCGTGGTGCCGCTGAAGGGCGCCTGGGTGGACGCCAATTTCAAGGAACCGCAGCTGCGCAACCTGCGCATCGGCCAGCCCGCGACCGTAAGCGCTGATCTCTATGGGGGCCATGTCGAGTACCACGGCAAGGTCGCAAGCATTTCGGCGGGTTCGGGCGGGGCGTTCTCGCTGCTGCCGCCGCAAAACGCGACGGGTAACTGGATCAAGGTGGTGCAGCGGGTGCCGGTGCGCATCGCGCTCGACCCGGAAGAGCTGAAGGCGCATCCCCTGCGCGCTGGCCTCTCGACCGTGGTGGTAGTCGATACCCACAACCGTGACGGGCAAGTCGACACTGCCTTGCCGCTACCGAATGCCGCGCTCAATACCACGGTGTTCGACGAACAGCTGAAGGTGGCCGAAGCCCGCGCCGACGCCATCATCGCCCAACAAGCAGGACACGACGAATGAGCACCCCGACCCCCGCAGAGCCCGCCTCTGCCCAACCCGCGCCTGCGCCGCCCGCCAGCCTGCCGCCGCTGCCATCCAACGTGCTGGCGCTGTTCACGATTGCGGTCGCGTTCTCCACCTTCATGGAGGTGCTGGATACCTCCATCGCCAACGTGGCGGTACCGACCATCGCCGGCAACCTGGCAGTGAGCGCGAACAAAGGCACCTGGGTAATTTCGTCCTACGGTCTCGCAGCCGCTATCGTGGTGCCGCTGACCGGGTGGATCGCCAAGCGCTTCGGAGAAGTACGCACCTTCGTGTGGTCGGTGATGCTGTTCACCATCGCATCGGCCCTGTGCGGCTTGGCGACCAGCCTGCCGATGCTGGTGGGCTTCCGCTTCCTGCAGGGGCTCGTCTCCGGCCCGATGGTGCCGTTGTCGCAGACGTTGCTGCTGTCGAACTACCCGCCGCAAAAGCGAGGCATGGCGATGGCGCTGTGGGCGATGACGGTGGTGGTCGCGCCGATCTTCGGCCCGCTCCTGGGGGGCTATATCACCGACAATATGTCCTGGCCGTGGATCTTCTACATCAACGCGCCGGTCGGCATCTTCTCGGCCATCGTCACCTATACGCTGTTGCGCAAGCGTGAAACGCCAACCGCCAAGACGCCGATCGACCTCATTGGCCTCACGCTGATGGTGGTGGGGGTGGGCAGCCTGCAGCTGATGCTCGACAACGGTAATGACCTCGACTGGTTCAATTCGCATGCCATCGTCGCGCTGTGTATTGTCGCCGTCGTGGCGCTCACCTTCCTGGTGATCTGGGAGCTGGGCGATGAGCACCCCATCGTCGACCTATCGTTGTTCAAGATGCGTAACTTCCGATTCGGCGTGGTGGCGATGGCGCTGGGCTATATGGCCTTCTTCTCGATGACGGTGCTGTTCCCGCTGTGGCTGCAGACGGTGATGGGCTATACACCGACCTGGGCCGGTGTCGCGACGTCGCCGGTGGGCTTGTTCGCGCTGCTGCTGTCACCCATCGTGGGCCGTAACATCCAGAAGCTTGAGCTGCGCGTGGTCACCTCGTTTGCCTATATCGTGTTCGCGATCACGGCCTACTGGTTCTCTACGTTCACGCTCGATACCTCGCTGAGCCTCGTGTTTCTGCCGCGCTTGGTACAGGGCATCGCGGTGGCCTGCTTCTTCGTGCCGATCAACCAGATCATCCTGTCCGGCATTCAGCCGAACCGGTTGGCGGCGGCATCGGGCTTGTCCAACTTCTTCCGCACGCTCTCAGGGAGTATGGGTACCGCCATCGTTGTCACGCTGTGGGACCACCGCACGCAAATGCATGCGGTGCGCATGGCAGAGAGCTTTACGGCCAACGGCACGGCCACGCTCGACTACGTGAGCAAGCTGACGGGCTTGGGCACGTCCACCGAGGTGGCCTATGCCCAGATCCAGAACACGATTCAGGCCCAAAGCGCCATGCTGGCGACCAGCGAAGTGTTCTGGGGTGTGTCGGTCATGTTCATCGCCCTGATCAGCCTGCTCTGGCTGACCAAGCCGCCTTTCGGTGTCGCAGGTGGTGGCGGCGGGGGGCATTAAAAACCTGTTCGGCGGATCACGCGACGAACCCTGGCCCGCACCCGAACCGGTGCGGGTTTTTTATGGCCGGCCGATCAGGGTGGCCCCTGATTTCATCGTCGTTTCAATCGGTTAGAATAGCGCCGTACTCTCTGAAAGCGTTGCCATGCCCATCTCGCTCTATCTGCTGTTCTGCACCGTCGCGCTGATCGCTTCGCTGACCCCTGGCCCTGCCGTGATGCTTGCGATCCGCAATGGCGCCAACCATGGCTGGCGCAACGCAATTCCTTCTTCGTTCGGCAATATCTCGGGCCTCTTTTGCCTCGCCTGCCTCAGCATGGCGGGCCTCGGCGCGCTGATGAAAAGCTCGGCCGTGGTGTTCGAGATCGTCAAACTGATCGGTGCGGGCTACCTGATCTATCTCGGCATCAAGCAATGGCGCAACGCCGGGCAAGCCGCCCAACGCGAGCAGCGCGCCACCCAGGCCGTCGGCGCCCGTGCGCTCTATACCGAGGGCCTCTTGCTCGCCCTGACCAATCCCAAGGCCATCCTATTCATCACGGCGCTGCTGCCGCAATTCATCCGCGCAGACGTTCCCCTGCCGCGCCAGTTTGCGATCCTGGTCAGCACCTTCATGACGCTCTCCTTCAGCGCCCTGATGAGCTACGCCACGCTCGCATCCGTCGCACAAGACCGCTTCCTCGGCCTCTTGCGCTCACGCGGGTTCAACCGGGCGACGGGCGCGTGCTTTGTGGTGCTCGGTGGGTTCTTGTTGCGCTTGCGTCGGGTAGGGTGAGTTACAGTTTGTGGTTAGAAGCCGTACGCTGAGCCTTAGCAGCCACGCCCCTTTCCTCGTCCTATCACTCCTCTGGTGGCGGAAGTAGGCTTTCAAAATACGAGGGGTAGCCTGAAAGGATGCGGGCGATCACGTCACGGTGCTCGCTCAACGCCGGCCCCAAGAATGGCAGCGTGTACCCGCATTCGCGTACGGCGGCGCACATGTTCTGAGCCACCACTCGATCCGCAAAGCCTGCTTCATAGCAGGAGATCGACAAGGGATCGGGTAGCCCGTACTTTAGCGACTTATGGAACAACAGGATGGGCTGTGCGGCCTCGTCTCCTTGGTCAGCAAACAAGAACTGGGTCACAGCTGCAACAACAAGTGGGCAATCGTATCCAAGCGTGCCTTCGCAAAAACCGAGTATGTCAGCGTCTCCGACGGGAATTCTGCTTTGCCCTCGAGGTTTGGTCCCCAGATGAAATATGGTAGAGAGGTCAAACAGGGTGTGGTAGGGGTGTCCCGCCATCCAAGCGGACGCGATGTCCTGAAATAGCTCCCGAGGAAGGGTCGTAGTGAGAAGCTTATCCTCCACGTAGCGCTCGAACGGCGGCCAGACAATCGGAAGAAAGTCAGCTCCTGTCCGAGCTTCCAGCAATTGTTCCCTGTTCTCTTCAACCCAGTTTTCTATCTCAAGCGCTACGTCTACGGACAATAGCGTTCTGGCGAACCAAGCCCGCCGGGTCGTGTCCGGTTCATGCGTGTTGACGTAGATCGCTACCACTCGAAATAGCTCGGTGACGGCTTCCTGTTCCTCTTCGTCCGCCAGGCTGTAGCCCAACGTTTCCATTGCCAAATGCCTGATGCCGGCGAGATAGTCCGCCAGCGTTTCGCTTTCCCGATGCGCCATAAGGTATCGTCAAGCCGACCGATCTGGTTCAGGCGGCAGACCGGCGCTTGTACCTAGCCAAGCAAGGCGGCCGGAATCGGATTGAGGTTGTGCTGCTGTAGGCGAGGAGCTGGCTCGCACAGGTCGACGCCCAGCAGGCCTGCTGCTGATAAGGGCGTACACGTCACATCAAGCGATATCTCTGCCAAATATCCATATCACAGCGTTTTCGCGTGAAAATTAGGTTAAATGCGAAATATATATGCGAATTTCGCGAGATGCTCTTTGTTATCATTTTCGTTGATCGGTGCGTCATTTAGATGGTGCGTCAAGCTGTGGGCAGGGTTCAATCAATGTGAAATAAGGGGCGATGATGACGAAGGGCATGGGACTAGCACTGGCTGTATATGTGGCGATGCATGGCAATGCGTTTGCTGCCGGGCCAGATCAACCGCCGCAACTGAGCAATGCGGATCGCGCGGCCGTGATCGCGTCGCTGGGTAGCCAGATCAAGGCCAAATATGTATTCCCCGATACGGCCGACCAGCTGGCGGCCACGCTGACGGCCAAAGCGGCACAGGGCGACTATGCCAAGGCCGATACGCCCAAGGCGTTTGCCGATCAATTGACGCAGGACTTGCATGCGCTGGGGCGCGACCTGCACTTTCGCGTGCGCTATGAGCCCGACTTTGTCGCGCAGCCCGACGACGATACGCCGCCGACGCAGGAAATGATCGACAAGGCGCGCGTGGATGAAGCCAACCAGGCTTGGGGTATTGCGACGGTACAGCGTCTGCCGGGCAATGTAGGCTACCTGGACCTGCGTAGTTTTGATTCGGCTGAGCTGGTTGCCCCTGCTTATTCCCAAGCCATCTCGCTCTTGTCGGGGACCGACGCGCTGATTCTTGATCTACGCAGCAATCGCGGTGGCGAGCCGGCGGCTGTCAGCTATCTGGTGAGTCATTTCTTTGCGCTGGGCGACGAGCGACATCTCAACGATATCTATTACCGCCCCAAGAACGAAACGCGCGCGTACTGGACGAATCCGGCCGTATCCACGCACTACAGCAAGCCGATCTACGTGCTGATCTCGCCTCGTACCGCTTCGGGTGGCGAAGAGTGTGCGTATGACCTGCAAACGCAAAAGCGTGCAACGCTCGTAGGCGAGGTGACGTGGGGCGGCGCCAACCCGGGTGATATGCTGCCCATCGGTCATGGTTTCATTGCCTTTGTGCCATCGGGCCGCGCGATCAACCCGATTACCCATACGAATTGGGAGCATGTGGGCGTGAAGCCCGATATTGCCGTGCCCGCTGCGGATGCGCAGCAGCGCGCCTATGCAGAGATACTCCGTACTTTCGTGGGCAAAGAAACCAATGCCGGACGTAAAGACGCCCTGACAAAGCTACTGGCTCGGGTCGAATCGGGTGCTGCCGAGCAAATGGACTACTCTCGGCTGAAGTGAACGCTCGCTAGCGGTAAAGCCCGGCCGTGTCAGGCCGGGTTGATCTTCGCCACGCGCGCGGCGTGCCGCCCGCCTTCGAAACCCGCACCGAGGAAGGCATCGACGATGTCGAGCGCCGTGCCCGTGCCCACCACGCGCGCGCCAAGGCACAGCACGTTGGCGTCGTTATGCTGGCGCGCCATCCGTGCGCTCAAAGGCTCGCTGCACACCACAGCGCGCACCGCCGCATGCCGGTTTGCGGCGATGGACATCCCCACACCCGTCCCGCACACCAGGATCGCTTGTTTGATATCGCCCGTTGCGATGGCGGTGGCGACCGCATGTGCAAAGTCAGGGTAGTCGCAGGAATCGCGCGAGGTGGTGCCGTAGTCGCGCACGGCGATGCCGCGCGCCGCGAGTTCAGAGGCTAGAGCTTGTTTCAGTTCGAGCCCCGCGTGGTCCGAGGCCATACCCAGTTGTTTTTCCATATTCAGTTTTCCGCAAAAATCAGTGCAACATTGAGGTCGACCCTGCTGGATCGATGCAGACGCCGAGCGACTGCTGATCCGCGTAGCTAGGGCCCAGCTTCATGCGTCAGACTGGGTGCCGATTGCCGCCGCACATCCCACTTCGCTTGGCCTAAGTAAGCCGCCATGGCCTGACCCAGCCCGAAGCCGAAGGTCGCCTGCGCCGCAGCTTCGCCGGCATCGCGGTGGTCGGCCGCCTGCGCAAACTTCAGAAACGCTTCGCGATCATGCGATAGCCCTGCGACCAAGGTCTGCGCCAACTCATAGCTGCGCGTCTGGAATTCATCCGCCGCAAAGAAGGCATCACCGCGCCAGAAGCGCTGAATGTTGTCTTCCGTCCAGAGCCTCTGGTGCGCCGCTTGTTGCTCAAACGGCGTTTCGCGCCTGCGCGGCGGGTAGCACGTTTGCTCAAAGGTCACGGCGAGGCCTTCGTCCAGCCAGCGCGGTAGACGGCGTGTGCGCAGCATGGCGTGCGTGAGCTCATGCGCGAGCACCGGCTCCGCAGCTGCGTAGTGATGATAAGGCAGGGCGATATGGCCCGTACCGGTCGCGAGGAACATCCCGCCAGAGAGGCCGTATTCGCCGTAGTCGGGATAGTAGTGTGCGCAGTAATGGTGATACGCGTCGTGGTGACCAAACAGCAGCACAGGCATCCGCCCGACCGGTGCGCTTGCGAGGCCCGGCAGCAGCAGGAGCAGGCGGCTGGTGAGCTTTTCCAGCAGCGCCGTGTAGGCACCGATGCGCTCGGGCAGCTCGGTCGGGTGGAGGATCAAAAAGCGCGCCGACGCGGTGATGGTATGCGCGCCCGGCAGTGAAGCGCGCATGGCCTCCAGCCACAGGTGGTTCGCTGCCGCGTAGTGCGTAGCGTGTTCGGCGGTCGGGTATTGCGCCAGCCAGGCGGCGAAATGCGCCCAATCGGGTCGCGGAAAGCCAAACTCGTCGACGACGAGCGTGAGTGCCTCGGCGGGTAGGCTGGGCACGGGCAATGCGTCAAAGCGTTCAGCAGGTTTGCGGCGAAAGAGACTAAATAGGCGCATAAGCGATCAAAGCGGCTCGACAAGGGCGCGATCAGACCAGCCGCGTTTTTAGATTGGCCGTCCGCAGCAACACTCGGGTGTAGGTCTCTTGCACACCGCCACGCTCGCGCAGGGTCTCGGTCAGGTGCACCAGTGCTTCCTGGTCGCGGCAGGCGACGCGCAGCATATAGTCGAAGGAGCCGGTCATCAGCGTCGCTTCGACGATCCCGGCAATGCCTTGTAAGCCCGCCTCGAAGGCGATTGCCGTGGTGCCTGGGCTGAGTTTCACGTCGATGATGGCCACGAGCGGCAGGTTCAAGGCACGCATATCTACCCGGGCCTCATAGCCCAGGATGACGCCGTCTTCTTGCAGTCGGCGAACGCGCTCAGAGACCGCATTGGCGCTCAAAAACACCTGCTCGCCAAGCTCTTTGTAGCTGACACGAGCATTACAACGCAGCGCTTCGATGATTTCTCTGTCTATCTTGTCAAACACAGTGCTTTCTCATGCAAATTGAGGGTGATGCACAATTTATCCGAGAATTTCGCAAGATGCTCTTTGTTATCATTTTCTGCTAAGTCTGTGCGGCATTCCGGAGACGGAAGGGCGGCACAGTGTTGCATGCATGAGGGATAAACGATGATGACCTATACGAAGAGCGTGGCGCTCGTGATTGTGTTTTGCGCCGGGATGAATAGCTGTGCGTCGGCCGCAGGGCAGGATGCGGAGTCTCTGGCCAGCAGCCTCGCTACGATGCCGGTATGGCAGGTACGCTGATCGGCGACAAGGGAGGCAGGGCATCTCAACGATGGCTGCCTGGTTTGGCCGCTGAAGCCTATCAGACCGTGTCAGTGGTTTGCTGGCGCTGCAACCAGCCGCGAAACATCTCGTCCGGCGGGAAGCCCGAGACCTCGTAGCGTTCGGGCATGTATTCGGTCTTGCGGAACATCTCGCCGCATGCCGCCATCAGTTCATCCCACGGCAGTTGCACGACTTCCTTGGTATCAAGGCGCACCAGGTTGACGAACTCGGTTTTCGGCAACAGTGAATGCACATTCTCGGTCCAAGAACACATGCTCAGCACCGATCCGTCCGGTCGCTGCATGGCCATATAGCTGGCGACGAAGATGTCCTGGTTCTGCCGCTCCAGTCGTTGCCGCAGCAATTTCTGCTGGTCTTCATAGGTCCGCGCCTGATCTTTGACCCAATACAGGTGCAAGCGGGCGGCAAGCAAGGGAGGCGCATAGGGCGCCCATCGGTTTCCGACATAGCGAAGCAGCAAGGGCGACAGTGATCGCGGTTCATCGAGGACGCGCTCCACATACTGCACGATGGCGGCCATGCCTTTGTCGCTTTGATCGCCGGTCAGCAGCAGCTTGCCGCGGTTGGGGATCATGACCACCGGGGCGCCGGCAATACCCTGACGATGCAGCAGGTCGGTGAGCAAGATACGCGATACGTCGTAGGAATCGTCGAACGCCGACAGGAACACGCCGTTCGGGCAGGCGGTGAACGGTTTGGTCGAGATTTCCCGCAGATTCATGATGGCGATGTCCAAGGCATCGTCAAATGTCACCCCCCATTTTTCGAGCTGGCTGACCGGTATCCGCGCGATGGCAAATTCGGTGTCGTAGGCAAGCCCGATTTCGAGGTTCTCGCAAAACGGCCGATGGGCGATATCGACTTTCGCTTCCTGATCATCGAAGCTCAGCGCTGTGTTATGGCGCTCGGCATTGAGCCGGATCACGGGAAGCAGGTTTCCGCGCGCCGCAGTGAAGTCATCCGGCATGGCAGGCGCCATCATGGCCTTGGCTTGCCGGCTCAGGGCATCCGCTCGCTGCGCACGTGGCGTGGCCACATACTCGGCGAACATATTGGATAGGTTGACGACGTTCTGTGGCGTTTCGCCGTCTTCACCGACCAGCAGCAGGCGATTTTGCGCAGTGTCATAGCGCCACGGCCGATTGTCGCCTGCGGCTTTGAGTGTAGCCATGAACTTGGCTGCATAGCGGGCGGGGCTCGGTGCAAAGATGCGGTCAAGAATGGACATAAGATTCTTCGCCAAAGGGGGCGCAGGAGCGCTTCTGGGTAGCTGCAGGAGCAGCCTGTCTTAATGGACCTATCTGCCTTGCTGCCTCATATCTCTTTACGCTTGGCTTCGATAAATATGTAAACGAGGCTGACGGCGCATGCAAGCGCCATACTGGTTACCCAAAGGTAATATCCAATATTAAGCGATGTGATTGAGCCTATGGTACCGGCTTCATCTAATGGAATCGTGCCGGCAAAGATAAAGCTTAATGCGACGATCAGCGCTCCCCATGCCATCAAAGAACCCAATCCCGTTTTTCCCCGAAAGTAGAAATACCACGCAAGCAGCAATAATGGGTTAGCGAGCCAATATGGTTGGAGTACCAGGAGAGACAACCATCCACCTTCGAGCAAACTTACGCCGATCGGGCAATCGTGTGAGCCAACACAGTATCCGGGTAGAACTAAGCAGAGCAAGAATGTGGCGATACTCCCGATGAGGAGCGGACGGACCAGCTTTTGAACAAGGTTCTCTCTCATGTGTTCTCCAATTAGCTAGCGAACTCGACTGTCGGGCCATGTTAAGAACATCATCTGGACGGAGCTCACCGCGCCAAACTCCGCCGATACTGGATCGCCTCTGCCAGATGCGGCACGGCGATCGATGCGCTACCGGCTAGGTCAGCAATCGTCCGCGCCACGCGCAAGATACGGTGGTAGGCGCGGGCAGAGAGATCGAGTTTTTGCATGGCATTGCTCATCAGCCGGTGGCCGGCGTCATCGAGGACGGCGACGTCGTCGAGCGCCTTGGGGCCGAGGCGGGCGTTTTCGGTGCCCTGGCGGTCGGTTTGCCGGGCACGGGCTTCGGCCACACGCTTGCGCACGATGTCGGTGGGCTCGCCTGCTGCTGGGGCTGTCAGCTCGGACTGGGTGACGGCGGGCACGTCGATGATCAGGTCGATGCGGTCGATCAGCGGGCCGGAGAGTTTGCCCTGGTAGCGCGTGTTGGAAGTCTCGAAGAATTGAATTAATGTCATTGATTTTTAAAGTAAATTCAGTTCTTCTTGAGCGTGTAGATACGACCGTGACGCGATAATTCCTAAATTTTCCAAATTCAGTGCGATAACTTCTGAACCACGCCGCGCACGGAGAATTTAGCAGATCACAGCTTCGTCGTGGCTACCGGGTTGCCGCCAATGTGCTCCTTCAGCTCGAAAGGGCATGATGCAGGTATCCGACACGTCGTCCGCCGTTGTGGCAGATCTGATTGCGCTCCTCGAACCGTTGCGGCCCGAGGATCGTCAACTCATCCGAAATGTTGTGTCGGTACGCGCCTCATTCAAATCTAATTTTGGGGTCTGGCACCAACATTTCACTTGCTATAAAGCCCATCATCAAGGGCACACTGGCCTACGGTGATCTGTTGCTCGTGTTTGTGTCGACGTTGGCTGTAGCGGGCTGCCTTCTGGCAATCTGTATCGCCTCCTGCAAGAGAGAGGATGTGCTTTTCAGGACCTAATATTGTCGACTACTTGGTGGCACGTCGTGAGCCCAGGGGATAAAGTCTTACGGCGTGGCCACTGATTGACCAAGCACACTGCCTTGAATCAAGAGAGTCTGATGTTCGATTCGAGACAAAAACTCCTGGTCGTGGCTTGCTATGACGATAGTACGTGCGTCCCTCTCGATCCAGGTCGCCAGTACGTCAAGCGATGATTTATCCAGTCCAACACAAGGTTCGTCGAGAATGACCACACTCGCTTTCAGTGTGAAGGCACAAGCCAGAAACGCCTTTCGCCGAGTACCAAACGAGAGACTACCTAAGCGCTTCTTGACCATGTTATCGATGCCAAGCTCTTGCAGTGCTTGATGGGCTTCAGCCGCGCTTTGACCATGAGCACCAAGGATCAGCTTCACGAGCTCCTCGACCGTCAGGAACGAGTAAAACTCGCACTGGCTGGGCACATAAGCGATTTGCCGGCGGAACGCAACGCGATCTAACTCCGAGTCATACGCCCCATACCTTACGTGCCCAGTATCCGGCGTGAGCGCACCTGCGCACATTGCGAGAATCGTACTTTTCCCAGACCCGTTTGGGCCCGCAACCAAGGTTACGCCCTGGGGAAAGGTAACAGAGGATGACTCAATCGCCGTTGCCGTGCCGAATCGTTTGGATACATTTTCAAGACTTAGCATATTAGACACAATATATAGCTACAACGAACAGACATGTTCCGGCAATCGCACCGAGAGCGGTACTGTTTGGGCGCTCATGGAAAATTGCGGGTGCCATCAAGATAACGGTGGGGAATTGGGCGACAACCCAAATTGGCGATATTCGACCGACTGGCAAAATGCCATGTATGAAAATGTTCGCATACAAGACTGCCGCTGAAACGGTGTAAGCCGCTGCAGCCAAAAGAATACATGACGATGACCAACCCCATTTCGCAGAAGGCAGGGAGGCGAAGAAATGCGCGCCAAGCTTATACTCTTGTGCAGCAGGAATGGAGATCGTTGCACTGAATGCAGCAAGTAAGAAAAGAGTGAAAAACGTCAACCCAATATTCCGAGTCTCGTCTAGGTTGAGCCCCATGACAAATACGCTCCCAGCAATGACGACAAGCTGTGCACCGCATAGAAGTGCGAGTTTGGATCGGTGTGATCGCCAAAGCAGGATTGGCACAATGGCATTCCTGATCCAAGAATTGGCGCAGTTGGTTGCGGCGTTTGGCTCTGTGGCGTTTCCTATCCTGCGCGAAAACATACTGAGCCTCTGAACGAGACCATCTGCCAGATCCCACCTTGTGAACAGAATAGCAATCGATGCCGATACAAGATATACGGCAACAATTACCCATAAAACGGATGGGGTATGCTGGAACCGGATTGCGTATGCAAATGCGCCGACAGTGAAAATCAGCGTTGGAATGGAAGCGTACTGAACCACAATTGCCCTTACGACAAATTCAAAAGGCGCAGAATATGGTAGGGTCTTTAGGAAACTTCCTGGTGTCGCACCAAGAATTGCATCCCTTTGGGCAATCACGAAGAGTGTATTGATTGCCAACAGAATGAAGGCATTGATGTAGGCTTGCAGGTGGGATGGATCGCTAACTATGGCCAGGTAGGGTTTCGTATAGGACAGTGGATCGCCAATGGCCTCACCAAACATGGCGAAGACGATCAACAAGATGGCCGACGCTGAGCGGGCGCGACGCTTCAAGTCTTCGCGCCAAAGACGAATTCGAAAGCTCAGATATGCCAAATTGTTCTGACGGCTTTGCATTATTTTGTAAATCTAATAACCAAGATTCTAATTACTAAAGCAAACTCAGTTTCAAGCAACTGTACTACCTGCTTCGCCGCACAACGCCCCAGAGTATATCATGCGCTGGGGCGCTGCGATGCAATGCTTTTGGCGTTACCGTATTGGCTTTATATGTTCACGGGTGCCCGCTTGGCATCAGGTGCAACGATGAATACTAATAAGATTCTGCTTAGCTTCATGAATACAACTCTGGAGTTTAGTGTCAAGGGCCGGCTAACTGATATGAATCACTTATGAGTCAATGCGATTGGGTCAATTAGTATGCCTTGGTGGCGATACAGAAAAGAATAATACCGATAACGATGGGCATTTTATTTTCCTTGGTAGGTTGATTAAAGAGTACTTCAAACGTATTTCAGATTAATAAGCTTTGACGGCGGCGAACACCATCACGGCTGCGAATATTCGCGCGAAAACCTTGCGAGCTCAGCGACTGGATTGCAGCGGCCTCCAAGGCGGCATCGTGGGGCATGGGGGGTGGAAGGCCGGGCAGGCGCGAGGCCAACATCGATTTACCAGTGCCCGGTGGGCCGATCATCAGGATATAGGAGTCCAGTTTGACCCAAATCCGGGTCAAACTGGACACGCTGATCAGATCGCGAAGCCACGCGGAAGATCTAGTGCGAAGTGGCGTGAATTGGTCTGGTTATTCATGCCGAATTTCGCCTTGAGTCTTGTATGGGAGCACCCGCATTGGGCCGATCACGGCCTTGCATCGTCGGCTGTGTCGGCAAACCGGATATTGGCGTAGAACGCCTGGTGTCGACGCGCTTGGGTCTCGCGGTAGGGGCCGATGTAGACATCGAAAGCCTTGTTCGGAGATGGCGTATTCTCGTTGGCGCCCTTGTAGGGCTTTGCAGAGGGGGTGTAGCCAACCTTGCCGCGCCATTGGACGACCTTCTTGTCATCGAGCCAGACGGCTATTTCGCCATTGCCTGCGAAGTCCGGCGTAATCATCACTTCGAAGCGATTCCAGGCATCGAGGGGGATGTCGCCCTCTCCCGCTACTTGTGGCTGCGCTGAAGGATTGCCGAGTGTATCGTCGTTCAGCACCCAGAGCTGGTAGTGTACGGTGCCGGGCGCGTTCGATCCGGTAATGCCTAGGCGTACGGGTGGGCCGTAAGGTGCGCCTTGCCACCATTGCGCCAATAGGAGGCGCTTGTCATTTTCTGGCGCTTCGAAGGTGGCCTTGGGCAGCATCAGCGCAAAGCCGGTGTAGCGGGTATTGCCGAACCGCAGCGCATAGGTGTCGTGACCGCCACTGATCTTGAGGTTTACTTTGTCGACCTGACGCGGGTCGTCGGGCGAATGGGCCTGTATCTCCATGCCGATCGCGTGCGCGCCCCTGTATTGTATGCTCGGGCTTATCCACGGGAGGCGTACCCAGTCCGGTCGCGGAGTCGCCTTGTAGACGACGTCGTATTTTGAATCACCGACGAATAGATTGCCGGCCGGGTCGATGTTCATCGCCTGTCCGTCGTGAGTCGCGATTTGCGTGAAAACCATTGCCTGGGCTACCGATATAGTGACCGCAAGGATGGCGAGCAGGCGGCTTACGTTCGAAGCGGTTCGAATGGGCGTAAAGGGCATCGCGTCGTCAATCAGCTAGAAAAGCGCCACTGTAGCACTCCGCCGCTTCCGAGGGTTTGTGGTGACCAGCCACTGCGGCAGGATGACGCCCAGCTCATACAGCAGCCACAGCGGCACGGCCAGCATCGTCACCGAGAGCGCGTCGGGCGGGGTGACGATGGCAGCCTTGAGCTACGCCATGAACTTGGCGGCGTAGCGGCTTGGGCTGGATGCGAAGTAGCGGTCAAAGAAAGACATCCGAATTTCCTTGGGCGCGTGAAATCAATTCATGTTTGAACGCAGGGCCGGTTCCATTGCCTTGCGCGCCGCTTGTTGGCGTTTGTATTCGGTGAAAAGGTAAATCAGGCTTGCACCGCAGGCGAGCCCGGCGCTGGTCAGCCAGAAGTAATACCCGCTGCCGAGCGCGGTAATGGGGTCCCGATTGCCTGCCTCATCGCGAATGACGTCGCTGAACAGATTGAACGCCAACATGAAGAACAGCGCACCCCATGCGATCAAGATGCCAAATCGGGTTCTTTTCCACAGATAGGCAATCCAAGAGAGGAACAGAATGGGGTTCGCAAGCCAGCAGGGCTGCATGGCCAGAATGGCCAGCCACCCTCCTTCCAGTATTTGGAAGCCCGTCCAAAAGTCATGCGGCCCTATGTAAAACCCGGGGCGGCTGAGGCAGAGCCAATAAGTGACGACGCTCCCCACGACCAGCATATGCATCAAGATCCGCATCCTGCGCTCCTGAAATTAATACCCCAACTGCATGACCTGAATTCAGCAATCAGGTCGTCTTTGCGGAACCGTATTACCGCGCCAAACTCCGCCGATACTGAATCGCCTCTGCCAAATGCGGCACGGCGATCGATGCGCTGCCTGCGAGATCGGCAATCGTGCGCGCCACGCGCAGGATGCGGTGGTAGGCACGGGCGGAAAGGTCGAGCTTTTGCATGGCGTTGCTCATCAACCTGTGGCCGGCGTCATCAAGGACGGCGACGTCGTCGAGCGCCTTGGGACCGAGGCGGGCGTTCTCGGTACCCTGGCGGTCGGTTTGCCGGGTACGGGCTTCGGCAACGCGCTTACGCACGATGTCGGTGGGCTCGCCTGCTGCTGGGGCGGTGAGTTCGGATTGGGTGACGGCGGGGACGTCGATGATCAGGTCGATGCGGTCGATCAGCGGGCCGGAGAGCTTGCCCTGGTAGCGCGTGTGGGAAGTCAGTGGCATATAAACATACTGCATTGATTTTTAAGTGGAATTTACCTATCTTTCAGGCGAATATCCAACTATTGACGCGATAAAAGTCGAATCTTCCGCAGGCGGTGCGATAACTCTTGTATTGAACGTTCGCTGCCAAAATCGAATTTATCACAACGGCAACTATCATCACTTTCAGGGTCTCGACGCATCCTGTGAGCCAGGTACTCCATGCAATCCAAAAGCAGAGGGCTGTCCACGATGAGCATTGAGCACTATACATACCGAGTGACTCGGTCTCGGGAAGATGCTAAGCCCGTAGGGATCTATATGGATTTCCTTCGCTGTCATGGTTGGCGGCCACTCCTGTTGTCGCGCTGTCCGGCATCATGCAAGTCGTAAGCAAGGTTGTGGTGGACACGCGCACTTCGGGTGTACTGATCCCAGTTGCGCTGGCTGATAAGCACTACGGTGGTAGATTTCAGGTTCGTATCCCTCCTGCGAAGCACCGTACACTAGTGTTACAGGATGCAGAACGAGGTATCAGTCTCAATCAGTTGGTTGGCACCAAGTTGTCCGCATAGCATGCAAGTAGGTCCGCCGATATGAATATCAGCTAATTGAGTGCATAAATGAGGAATTAAAATGGCTAGCAGACTTAATGACGTGGGAATGATTTGCTTGGCAGGGGCGTTTGGCGGCTCCGCTTCGCTAGTTTACCTGTATGTTCAAGGAAAAGATCCACTAATTCCTATATGGCCGATGGGGTTTCCAGCATACGCTTTTCTCGGATCGTTGGCGGCATTGCTGTCGGTCTACTTTGTTGCCAATACAAACACGCAACAAATAAAACGCGCTTTAGCGTTTTCTGCGGCTTGTGGTTTTGCGTGGCAGCCAGTTTTAGAGGCTAGTAACGCATTGATTCAAAAGAGCGTGCAATCGAAGTATGAGAAAAAGGTAGCAACGGAAAATGTAAGCGCGGCGCATGAAATTAAGGAACTTTCAACTTTGCATAAAGATAGATTAGAAGTGGCGGCGAATAATGCTGTTGCCCATGTCTTGGATTTAGTAAAGGAGGGCAATCAGGTCCATGATTCTAAATTGCGACAAGATATCAATGTTACCGCGCTTGCGCTCATGAGTGAGCTTACAAAAATTAAGGAAGAAAATATCAGGGAAAATCTCGTTTTGCCGAGTAAAAAGGAATATGCTGGCTATCGTATTACTGTGGCCGATAGTAATCAAATGCATATAAACAGTTTAATTAATTCCCTGTCAAATGAAATCAGGGTGCAAACAGGCATCGTACCAAAAGTACCTACCACTATTGGTGAGGCGGGTCCTTCGGTTGGAAATATTCCGCATCTTGGATTGGATTAATGAGCGATAGAGTAATCGATTGGAGCGTCGGCAGGATGAATGGTAGTCTGTGAATGCGTGCCTAAATATCTACAGTAATGGCATATGTGTATTGGGAGACATATTTTTGATGAGAAGTATAGAATGAGAGTGCCAAGAGCAAAGATGACACGTATTAAAATGTCAAAATCAGTGAATTCAGTGGAGCAGAGCTGGTGGTTACGCTTCGGGAGAGATCCAATTGGTACGTTACTAAATGCCAAAGCTTTATGGATTGCAGCCATTTCGTATGGAATACCGAGCTTCCTGCTTTTTTCATATCTCTCTTCAATTGGTCAGTCTGATATTTTCCTAGACGTAGCAACTAGTAGCCGTATGGTTCCAATTTCGGCCCTGTTCTGCTTTCTATCCATAGCATGCTTGTTTCTTGCATTGTTGCCTTCTATATTTGCTATTTCACTAATGGGTGGTATAAAGGAAACAACCGGCTGGAAGTGGGGGGTGTCTATTACAGGTGGAGTGACAGTATTGTTATTTGCCGCTGCGACATTTTCTATAACGCCTTGGATTGATACACATGTTTGGTGGGAGGATTTTCTTTGTAGATCAATTGGAATAGTTGTTGTTCTTCTTTTGTGTTCGAGCTTTAAACTGCTACCTATGGATTCGCTTGGAGGGGCTTTGCGCCGACGACCATTGGTTGCAGGGGGAATCATCGCTATATGTGCTATTTTTATTTTGACGGGTGCGTTTTTTCTGTGCGGTATAGTCTCGACCTATTCGTCCATTGTTGTGCGTCATGCACTTGATGTAACAAATACAAACAACGCCGATGCTGTAAGTGCTGGTTTGTACTTTTTGTTGGCTACTATAATGCCGGTAATTCCAGCATGGACTCATGTGCTAAATATTCACGCACGAAAGCCAGAGAGAGATAGATATTTACCGTTGGGTATTGCGACCATCATCTTTGCTTTGGCTATGCTTGGTGTGGAGAGTGACGCCTTCCGGGCGATCAGAGATGTGACATTGCAATATATCGGGGTTCGGACGCTTGAAGTTCAGCAGTTTGCATTTGAGAATGGGAGGTCCGCCTCAGACTATCTCGAAGGAGATGCTTGGCACATTAAGAATGGTGTCTCTACCGATTCAAAGGTAATTTTGGCTGTTCCGATATTTAAGTTTGATAAATGGATTGTACTTTGTCCGGTAACCGCAGTTGTCAACGGTGAGATCTTACCCGGCATGAGGCCGTATTGCACCCCTCTAGATCGGTCGCAAGTTAGGCGAGTTTCTATTCACAATGAAGTACGTAAACAAGAGCTTGAGGCGCCAGCGAAGATAGCTCATGCGCACAGATAATTTTCAATCTACCTAACAGATGTCCTTGTAGTTGAGCCAAAGATCGGCGTTGGCGCTGGTTAGCTTTTTGAGTGAAGGTAAAGTGATGTCAAAAAAAACAAAGATTAACCCTGCACGGGGCAGCGCCGGAACGAGTGGATCTGCTGAAGGTGATTTCATAGGTCCACTACCCTTTTGGGAGCAGCCCTTGATATGGCGAAGAATCCTAGTTGGCTATGGATTCTTCAGTGTCATTATGTTTATCTATGGCAATCTAATCCCTAAGTACTCAGCTGGCGCACCTGTTCTGCTTACATACTTACTTTTTAGTTCAATTTTTGTAGTACTCTTTACATACAACGTATTCCCCGGCAGTAGGCCGGCGGTGTGCAGAATTCGGCGCTGGGGCGTTCGCATGATCAAGATTCGACATGCCCTGTCAACGAGCCAGAAGCTGTATGTGAATCTCGCTCTGCTGACGATCTTTATTAAGCTCTGTTCGGTGTTTTATCGACCGGCTGAATTTTCAATCGCTGCCGCGATATGGCACTTCTACGCTGGGTATATTGTGCTGTATGAGAGCTTAAACGCCTACAAGAAACTGGCCGATACAATCGCCGGCAAGATAATTATCGCAGTCGCTTTTGCTGTGTGCTCTTGTATTGCGATTTCGATTGCCTGCTATGTGGTCAGTATTATTACTCATGCTCCAGCTAGTGATTTCCCAAGAGCTGTTTCATTGTTGGCCATCGTCGTGGCTCCGTTGTTCATATTAGTTCTTGGTTCTGTCACAACCTTCGTTGGGATCGTCGCTGGTTCAATTATCCCGCTATTATCGATGTTCAAGGACCTTGGACCAAAGGTGCAGGAGTGGTTGACCGCCGGCACGCTTCCTGAGTACAAGGAGCAGTATCCATTTATTACTTGGGTATTTAGGCTCGCTTTCTACACCCGGGTTGGGATGTTCGTTTCGGGTCTTACGCCGGCTATCGCCGAGAGCTACGATCACTACGCGATACCGATGGCCAAATACTCGGCGTACTTGTTCGACATGTACCCTGGAACAGAGTGTGAGCTCGACCGAAAACACATCAACTCCTATCGTTTAGTATCGTTGGGTGACGACAGATTCGTGCCGGCGTATCTGTCTGCAAATGACGTTATCTTTGAACCCTCGCGGAAGTGTGAACACTAAATACATCAATGCGAGGCGGCGGAATGCCGGCGGTCAGTGTAACCACCGGCATTTTTCATGCGAACAGCGGGCGTTAGTTGACTTGACCCTCACGACCAACCCGCTTCTGCGCAGGTTCGGGCCGCCTCAGCGCATCGACCGACGCCCAGCAGCCAATAGGGCCAAACTCGTGCACTAGCCGGCTAGCGATCATGCGCGCCGTGGCACCACGGAGATGAGCGCCATCCCTGCTCAGGAAATACCGCTCCGTAGCCTGTTCACCAGGCCGTGGGATTTTTAGCGTCCCAAGAAGGGCGCCGAGCTGCTGGCGATACTCCCGCATCAAGGTTGCAGCGTCGGCATTCGAGATGCGGCATACATCCTCGATCTTCCAATTTGTGACCACGCATATGGCGATCATGATCAGCGTTCTGCGAGCGCACTCGCGTTGCGTTCGCGTGTTCGGGATTTGTTCAAGGCCGGGTACGGCCTGCTCAAAGAATTGCGTGATTTGCGGAGGTGTCATGCGCCGCTGTAGGCGGCCATAGATCCGATCCATGGCCGTGGAGTCGCGTCCACCCAGTATCCTACCAACCGCTGCGCGACTGAAGCTGTCAGGGTTCCGCTTCGCAATTTCTGCCGCTGCCAAGACTTCCTTCTGCGAGAAGGAATACCGCTTCTTGCGTAGGTGATCGTCGATTACTCCCTGCAGCCAGCAAGGGACCTCCGCGTTCGTCGCCTGAAAGTCGCTCCAACGCAGCGACGATTGCTCAGCGAGGTCCAGAAAGTGGTGCGGCCAGTCGCGAAAGAGATTTGCGATCGCATCGAGCAGTGCGACCCGATGTGTGGCTGGGGCATATTCGAATGACCAGAATCGAGGCGCACCTGACGGCGTCTTCGATGGCGGGTCAAAGTCTGCGGTTGTCACCAACGCCCGGAACTTGGGGTTTATCTTCGATGACTGCAGAAGGTTAATGAAAGCACGTACGCCCGCTAGGCACACGAAAGGATGCGTTGCGCCCACTGCCTGCCAGCATGTGGGCAGCTCGACGCTATTTAAACCCTCCTGATATTCGATCCAGGGGGCGTCGACATCATTGGTACGCACGATACGCAGCTCGTGCTGGCATCTCAGGCAGCGTGAGCCTGGCAAGCCTGCATCGTTGTCCATCTTTGACCTTGAAATGGACGTGTCGCAGGCTGGGCACCGATCGACGAGTGGCGTGCGATGTTTCAGGCAATACACCATAAAGGCGCTTCGCCACGCCAGCTGGAGATGCGGTTGCCCAGTTTCATCAATGCAGGCGGGGCAGATCGGGATGCCGGCGGCTTCCGGGTGGACCCAGTCGGGGAGCAACCACCTGTAGCGCATGACGGGTTGGTTGCACTGCACGAAATCGAAGTGGTTGGCGTGTAGGGTGCAATCGCTTACTTGCCCAATACTCAATCCCATCCTGTCTGCGATGGTCGCCAGCGTGAATGGTGAAGGCATATCCAGATCTGCTGGTACGTTCGCCCCTATGGTTTTCTGGTAGAAGCGTTGCCGATCGATCCCATTGATATCGGCGGCGCGCGCCATCAGGCTGCTTAGTGATTCGCCGGCAAGCGGGCGTGGTCGGGCCAGCCACCGCCAGGAGGAGTGCTGCGTGTTACGTGAAGTGATGATGGTTGAATCGTTCATACATAGACCATGATTGCGCTGGGCCGAGCCACTCTTGGGGGCCCAGCTAAAAACTGGTGGTGGAGAGCCACCGCCAAACACGACGGGTTGGCGGTGGACTCTGGCGAACAGGGACGGACTAGGCGTGGTTGTCGCCTTCCTTCGGGTCAATCGCATAGGGCTCGCCCGGGAGATTCAACCTGGTCCAGGTGAACTGCTCGCCGAACGGGTCGCGTGGTGCGGGCGGCTCCGCCCAAATTGCGGCCCGGAAAGCTTCGCCTAGCAGGTCCCGTGACAGCGCCTTTTCAAAGGGCGCGAGATCCTGCAACGCACGCACAAATTGTGACATGGCACGCAGCACGCCATCGGTGGCGTACCAGACGCGGTGCGCCGCATCTGCTGTCAGCAGGTAGTCATCGTTTTCAAAGCCGAGAGGGAACTGGCGCTTGAGAACAGCGAGGAACATCGAGCGGCTGGTGTCGTCGTCCCATCGGAATGGTCGAAGGCGGATCTCACAAGGCATCCGTGACCGGAGTTGCGAGTTGAGCTGGAACAGAATCCGCGACGATGGTGCGCCGGAGAGGACGAGACCACCACGGTATTCGTTGGTCAAGGTCTTGAAGGTATCGGCCGCATCCGCAATGCGGGTCGACTTATACATCTGTTTCACAAAATGCTGCACTTCATCGACGATGAGGAGTTGCGTGCCTGTGGCGGCTAGGCCTTTGAGCAGCCGAAGGCGCTGTTGTGTCGCGGTACCGTAGGTAGGCTCTGGATCACCCAGTGCCCGCAGCATGCCGGCCAGCAGGGTCTTTTCGGTGGGATGTGCGGGGAGCGAGGTGTACAGCACAGGAATCCGCCAGCCGTCCTCCAGCTCCTGCGGTGGTCGCAGGCGCGCGTACTCTTTCAGCAGCACGGACTTGCCGACGCCAGACACACCCACGAGCCTGAGCATTCTTGGCTGGTCGGAGGAGGCGGAGCGGAACACGGTATCGAGTTTCGTGACAAGATCTTTGAATTGCTGGTGTGCAGCCAGCTTCCAGGTGACGTTGTTGTCCATGGTGAGTCCTTTACGAGAGCAAGTCGTCGATCGATGGCAGATCCGGCAGGTCGCCGGAGAGCGGTACGCTAGGCGCCGGTTTCTGACGACCGTGTTTCGGCGCTGGGAGCGGCGGGTTGGTCAGGTTGGCAGAGCTGCGATCCCGGTTATGGGATTTGCGCGCAATCGCTGCGCTTTTGGCCCGTCGTTTTTGGGTGATTTCCGCGTTAGCGGCTTCGACGATGGCGGCAGCGGTATCCCGCTCGACGGGAGAGCTTGCGTCCAGCCCAGCCTCCTTGGCCGCGCGCTTTATCTCCTGCCATTGCGATCGCGAATACTCCGGCCTGCAGCCCGGATGCTGATTGACGGCGACAATGAATTTGTCGGTGAGTGGATTGTTGACGAATATTCGTGCTGCACACTGCACGTGGTATACCACGGAGACTTTCGGTGCCGCGGTCCCAATCTGTGCAAGCAACTCCGCGAGTTCGGCGCTCTGGTAAAAGTCACCGGCCAGCTCAATCCCCTGCCGTGTCAGGGTTCTCAGTTCGGTGCGGCCTGCGCGAATCAGGAGGTCATCGACAGAGGCAATCAGCGGGATGTGAATCGACTCGATGCTCCGCTGCCACGCCTGCTGTGGAGACATACCCAGCGCGGAGTGAGGTTCCTGGTGATAGAAATCGACAAGCCAACGACCGATCACGGCCGTTAGCTCATCGAGCGTAGCTGCAGCAGTCGCCTTAAGACGTTTGGCCGGCACAGAGGGGGCACTCGGCCCGGGTTCTGCTGCCGATAGACGTTTGATGAGCGAGTTTTTGATTGTTCGGTGGTATCGCTCGATCGCGCCTTTCCACGTGGGCGTGTACACCGGTGCATACGAAATGTTGGTGCCGAGTCGGGTACAGAAACGCCCGAACTCCCTATGCAGGAATTCGGTCCCGTTATCGCACAGGATTTGCGTCATGATTCCATAGCACGGCCAGTCATTCTTGGCGTCTGGGCACCAGCTACGCAAGTTCAACTTGGGTAGCACGGCCATGGCGTAACACTTGGCGGCAACCTCATGATCATGCCGCGCAATATGCAGGGTAAATCCAAGCACCATGCGCGTTTTGCGGTCGATCAGGGTGGTCATCCACACCTCGCGGTGTACCTTATTGGTGACCGGGTCGTACACGTCGATCGCCAAGCGAGTGTGGTCGACCTCGACGATCTGGAGTGGAAAACGGGGATCGGGTTGGGTTACTGTCGCCGCGTGTTCCAGTTCTGCCGCCCTCTTACCCCGAGTCACCTTGGTACGGGTGAATGCGTCAATCTCCTTTAGCCGGCGGTTCCAGGTCGAAACCGTAATTTCCTGGACGCGTAGTGAAGTGCTGACGCCACTGTTATGTTCTGCGATCTGCGCATTGATCAGTTTGACCCACTCTTCGCCGGTTCGAACACTGCGGCCTTCACGGTACTCTTGCAGGAATGACTCAAGAATGGCTACTACGGCGGGAGGGAGGCGCGATCGTCTGCGGTGGAGACCGCGAGGTGGTGCAATGGGGAGTAGCGCCTCAATGCTGCGCCCCGCACGGCAAAATCGTTTGTACCACCCAAAAAATGTCGATCGGCTCGGTACCATCGGATCGTTGAGTCGAGCGGCAATTTCAGCCAGCAGCCCCGTCAGCCGTCCGCCAGTATCAAACACCACGGGGCCCAACTCTTCCACGGCCGTGACGTAGGTAAATGCACGCTCCGCGCGCTGTCGGGCCTTGGGAGACGCGTTATCCCACTGGGCCGATAGGAGGACATTTCGGGAGGGGGCTGGGTTGAACGGGACACCTTCCGAACGCAAGTCATAAATATGGCCGGCCATGTACTCGGTCAGGAACTGGTCCAACGAAAGCGTGCAGATCTGACCTGGTGATGACTCAACAACCAGACGTTCCTGGTCAGTAAGCTGCTTCACGCTACAAGCAGCGGGTCCCCGCTTGAAAATCATGTTCGGGGACAAATAGGCAAGGATGCTCATGCGTAGACCTCCTCAAGAGAGATGATCTGGCGCAGGTCATGAGCTTGGTAATTGCCCAGCTTGTTGAGGACATCTCGATGATCGCCAAAGGGGGTGGCGCGCAAGGTTGAGGTCTGCTGAAGGGAAGCGTTGAGGTCCGTAAAGATGAGTCGCTGTGCGAGGGCGCGGCCGATTTCGAAGGGCTTGAACCCGAGCGACTGTGCATCTGCCCACGTCATTTCGCCGGCATCGCGCAGCCGGCTCGCAAGGTTTTCTGCCTGGTCGTCGAACTCACGCACGGCGCGTAAGGGCCAGAGCCAGGCAATGTTGTCCGCCAGGGCGGCCGCACCAACATCCAGCTCGTCGACAACAACAAATCGCAAGCCATAGCTGGCAAACATTGCCTGCGCGCTCTTGAGGTATTCCCGCAGGTCGTGATCGATACGCTTCCAGAACGGCTTGCACTCGACCACGCAATACCCGTCCGGGGTCTGCACCAGTGCGTCAGGCGTGTACACGCGGAGCGCCCCATCATGGTGTATCTGGCATGTAAACGGCTGCGTGACCAAGTTCAACACATACGGGCTGAATTCGGCTGCCTTGCAGAATGCTGCTTCGATCCCGCTCTCTGCGACGAGGGTCTCGTTGAAGCGATAGGTCGCGATGATCGTGCGCATCTGGCCCAAATTGGCACGCTCGGTTTTTCCGCGCCGTGGTGCGTTGAACCACGCCTGAATATCTTTAATGGACTGCATAAGTCTCTCCTTACCGGCGAGCGGCGTCCTGCCGCAATTCGGCATCCGTTTAAATTGCTGTTGCACAGGCAATACAAATCCTGCCGCCATCGAAATTTCGATGGTCGGTTGCTTGACGGGGAATGCGGCTTGGAAGAGACTGAGACCTGATGAGAAGTGCCCAGTCGCACGCCAAGACCGCTACTTTCCTATGGAGGGCTAGCGGTTTTGTCGTTCATAGACCATCTCCTTTTCAAATAGGCTTGCCGTCTTTCTGCCAATGCGGAAAGACGGTGTCAGGTTGAGATAAGAAGAAAGCGTTGTTCAGGGCGAACGACGCCATCCGACAAGCAGTATCTGCCGTTGGCTGACTGGACGTAAAGCAGGCCCTGTTGGGGTCACTAGCGAATCAAGTGACCGATATGCGTATATTCGGACGCATGATCACATATGCACGTTGGCGCACAGGCGTGATTTCATAAGACCATGAAATGCAATATTAATTCAGAACGAATTGCTCTGTGCATCACATCAGAACAGGCAGGACTGATAGTCGAAATAGGCAATTTCGACTATCCAATCTTATATATTTCGGAATGCCGAAATAACCTATTCCGGAAAATAGGCCTCCCTGGCATATTGATCCGCCATGTCTCTAATTAGCCACAGGTAATGTTCTCAAATGGCGAGTAATTCGGCGCCAGGCTAAATGTCAAACGTATCCGCCTGCCAATATGCCTGCATTAATGCGCCGTAATTCTGCAATGTCGCGAATCGACACCCATATTTGGTAGGGCCCAACGACGATGCCGAGCAGTACAGATAGCGTGAGATGCAGGAACGCGTTTAGCCATCTTGCCGTCAGGAAGATGTAGCCGCCGCCCGGTGTGAAATAGCGATTGAGGAACGACCAGCCTGCCGGCGTCATTGCGAGCAGACCCGCAAGGACGACCGCGCGGAAGAAGGTGCTGACATCGTGTACGGCACCATTGGCGATCAGCAAGGTGAGCCCCACAGGGAACAGGATTGCAGGCAGGACCAGTGTCCGCTTGGCCGAGCCGATCAGCTTTTCGTTGTGGGCGATCGCGGAACGGTTTTCCTGGCGGGCGCATGGCTCGCACAGGGGCCGGTCGAAGATGCTGGTGCACTCAGTACACAGCCCTCTACCACAAGTCTGACAAGTCGCAACAGCATCTTGCGCTATATGCTCGGCGCACTTCATTCACATTCCCCCGGTTCAAATTTCAGCTGATTAGCATCAAAAACCAACGTAAAAGGTTGGTTTCCAACATTCTGGGACATTAGCAAGGCGCACTTTTGTGGTCAACATCCAGAGTCGGATTACGACGAATTGGATTGATCTAGAACATGGATGAACTGGCTCTGCGGCTTGGGAGAAACATCAAGGTCCGACGAAAAGCACTGAAGCTGACGCAGGCGGTACTCGCGGAGGTAGTGCGTATCGAAGAGGAGACCGTTTCGCGCATCGAGCGAGGAAAGTCGACTCCTAGTCTTGCCACGCTGGATCGCATCGCTCGTGCCCTTAACTGCGGGCTTGAGCAGCTCGTTAGTGGAGTATCGGACACCCCTTCCGCCATTTCGGCAGATCTGGCCAAACTCATCGAACCATTGCGGCCAGAGGACCGGCGCCTGCTCACAGAAATTGTGACGTCGCTCAGCGCGCGTTTCCGGTCGTAGGGCGTGCTGCCACTACCTTTGTGCCCGTAATCGGGCGATCACCAAGCCCGATACCGCTACCTCGGCGGCAAAGCGGGCTCCCAAGGGCCGTCCTTGTCCGCGACGAAATACCCCCAAAAAACAGCCTATTTCGTTGTAGCGCCGTTTCAAAGTTGAGTGATGATGATCTGCACCGGCGTTTGCCGGTGACTGCGTCGACACGACGCGCTTCTCATCACCCTACGGAGGTTCACAATGGCGCTGGATTTACTTCCTCAACTGCAACCCTATCTAGATACGTCCCCTGCGGGACAAGTGCTGCTGAAATCGATAGCGTGGGCTTTTGGAGTAGTAACGCTGCTGCACCTGGTGGAATTGGGTCTGAAGGCCCTAAAACGACAGACGCTCAAGGCCGCAGTACATCAACTGGGAGGTTTCTTGAATACTGCCACCGCGAATATCAGGGAGGCCGTCAACATTGGGCCGTTTTCCGAGCGCACGAGGTTCGCGGGGCTGGCTGGCGTGGCGCCCTCGTTCTTCCTGCTTGGGCTGTACTCCTGGCTGGCTGTCTTTGTGTTCACGCTGCTTTACCTGACCCACCGCGAGTGGAGCTTCGCGAAATCCACATCGATGCTGGTTGTCATCGCAGTCTATGTGCTGGCCTCGATTTGGTTCTGCAAGACCGGTATCAATGCCATGCGCCAACTGCGCGCGCGTTGGGCGGCACTTGAGCGTCGGTCGTGGAAGGATTACGCCATTATCGCGGGCGTGGTCGTCGCATACGTCATGTTTGCAGTCCTGGTTGAGCAGACCTCCCGTATGGCGCCAGTTTGACGAGCTAGCTGGCGCTACGGCCCAACCTGGCCGAGCACGGTGACCACCCCATCGTCATCAACGCTGACTACCTCTCTTCGGCCATCAGGCCATTTGCGGAGAAGCGGGTGGGGTGGTTGCTCGTCGCGATAATAGATGGGCCGCCCTGCTGCCAGGTGCGCAGCAGCGGCTGCCCCATCAGCGCACGAGAGCTGGGCTTCGAGTTCTACCCAAGATGGGCCCTCATGGTCGGACACCGGCTCGTCAGAATGTGTTGGCGCCATTTTGGGGTCCTTTCTGAGCAGGAAGCGGGCGGGCGATGTCTACTGCCATCGCTACGTTGAACATTCGCATACGAGGCGGTAGACTTCAAACAGGTTCCCTATGCCGATGAAAGGAACAGCCCGCCCGAGAGGGTCCAGCTAGGTCTGGGTAAGCGGATTCGGACTGTATTAAGCAAACGCCCTCGTCATCGAGGGCGTTTGTCTTTGTGTCACTAGCGTGGCGGTACGCGGGCATGCCTCACTGTCCACCCCGAACGGCACCATCCGGTAGTCAAACACCCTCAACACAGCAAACTTCGGCTTTCTCAAATATATATTCGCGGTGCGCTGCGGCGCGCGTGTATGCTTGAATCGAAAATAAAGCAATGTATGCGGTAAGGGGGATCATGAAGTACTTCATCCTAGCCCTCATTCTGGGCACGGCAACGGTATTGGGAAGTTCCGCATACGCGGATTCTGCCCAGCCATCCCAACCGCAATCGGTCAATGAGAAGCAGCTTGTCGAACACGGTAAGTACATCAACTCCGACGGCAAGCAGGTCCACTCACCGGCACACAGCAAGGATGGCCAGATGCCGTCTGGCGCAACGGCAAAGTGTGCGGACGGCTCCTATAGCTTCAGCCAGCATCGACGGGGAACCTGTTCGCATCATGGTGGGGTGGCCGCCTGGTTGTAGCCCATCATTCAAAGAAACAAGTGAAGCTGAAATTTGATATGAAAAGTCAATGTGGCCCGAGAATTGAAGTCAGAGACCGCATTTCCAGAGTGCAGTACTCAATTTCTGGCTAGATGAATTTCTGGCCGAAAATCATTACATAGGTGCGCAAATATGCCTGTTGTGTCAGAAGCGGCAATACGCCTTGCGATTAAAAATATCGCCAATTTTGGCGACACAGACATTTTCCCATTCCCTCTAGAGAATTTGCTCCTGCACGATAAGCCCGATGAGGTTTGTTCAGTGTTACAGGAGATAGATAAGGATTTCTCTGCAGCGACGAGTCGAATTCCCGTACTGACCGCAAAGGAACTTTCGGCGGTAGGCTATGGAGGATTCCGACTGGGAACACAATTAGATCCGCTCTGGAATGCATACCTCCTTGCTCTGGTTGTCGAAATTGGCTCAGACATTGAATTGCGTCGAGTCTCATCCGATGTGGTATTTTCTTATCGTTTTAACCCTGATCCAGCATCAGGCATGTTATTTGACAAGAATATTGGTTGGCCACAGTTCCAAGAATCCATTCGAGAAGAAGCCCACAAGCACCCATTTATCTTGAGGTGCGACATTTCCGATTTCTATCCCAGGATCTATCACCATCGATTGGAAAATGCGCTTCAATCCGCTACTATAAAATCGGATGCTGCAAAGCGCATTATGTCGCTAGTTAAAGATATATCTGCTGGTCCATCCTATGGGCTTCCGGTTGGGGGGCCTGCAGCACGCCTACTAAGTGAGCTTCTGCTGAATCGTGTCGACAGGCTAATATCGGCCCAAGAAATAAATTTTCGTCGATTTGTGGATGACTACGTAATTTTTGCCTCGTCACGTGAGGAGGCACAATCGGCGCTCATAAAAATCACACAATTCCTACTCGTAAACGAGGGACTTTCGCTTCAAAAGGCAAAAACCCGAGTTATGACATCTGCCGAATTCTTGGCGACATCCGATCTGGCTGACTCTCCCGAGGGTGAGGATAAGGAAGATGAGCGCGCAAGAACCTTTCGGCGACTAAGGATACATTACGATCCATATTCACCGACGGCTGAAGCTGATTACAAAGCGCTAGCTGCTGAACTTAGTAGTTTCGACATTGTTGGCATGCTGGGTCGCGAATTAGCAAAAAGTAGAATTGATGAGGGTCTAACTCGTCGGCTAGTTGCGGCAATTCGTCACCTTCCGGCTAAAACACAAAATGACGCTGTTCGTTCAATTCTCGGGAGCTTTGATCTTCTATATCCAATCTTTCCTTCAGTCATGCAGTTATGCCGCGCATTATTGCCAAATCTAGAAGATTCGGTCAAACAAGCACTCTTTGCGACAGTACGCGCATTAGTTTCCAAGAATTCATATATCACGCAGGTACCCGCTAACTTGGCGTTTGCACTTCGTGTCCTATCACAAGACAATGCCGAAGAAACAGAAGTATTACTTGCAGGCGTTTTCTTAAAGTCAAGAAGCATGATGATTCGGCGTGACATCATTTTCATGATGGCGAGCCGCCGCGCTGATCATTGGGT